>OGHF01002024.1_pt1 | contig 11055 bp, 6 predicted proteins | sample 1571481 | NCBI WGS metagenome assembly OGHF01 (sample SAMEA2581952, study PRJEB24529) | metagenome | biome: Human gut stool | place: China | collected 2011
TGCTATTGAGATGCTTGACTGGAAAGCAGAGGGCGGAGATTATGGTCGTATAACAAAAGCTACTGCTAAGCATGTGCGTGCACAAGTGGCTATGTGGGATAAAGATTATGATAGAGCCATCGAAGAGTGTGAAGATATCTTTGAGGATGGTACATACTCTATGGAAGATAAAACCGGTGATGTGTTTAATGGTCCGGACTTTCGTTCAAAAGAGGTATTGTGGGCATACCAGTTTTCAACAAACTTAGGTGGTGGCGGAAGTGGTACACCGTTGATGGGACATCGTGCGGCAATTATTACGACTACTCGTTATCAGTCTAATGCCGATTGTACTTTTGAAGCTAAAAATGGCGGATATGGTTGGGGACGTGTATATCCTAATACTTATTTATTCAGTCTTTACGACCAGGCTAAAGATAATCGTTATAAAGACCTTTTCATTCATACGTTCTATTATAATGATCCTAAATCTGCAAAATTCGGTCAAGAGATTCCAAAAGATTTGTATGGAACATCTGCCGGCTATATGGAAAAACTGCATCCTATGTCAAAAAAACATTTTGATCAATGGACTAATGCCGACCAGCCTGACCGTACTACAAGTTTCCGCGATTTGATAGTATACCGTTTGGCTGAAACCTATCTGATGTGTGCTGAAGCCTATTTCCATCGTGATGGAGGTAGTAGTCCAAAGGCTATTGAATATTACAATGAAACGTGGGAACGTGCAGGTAATGATCATGAAGACGGCCCTTTAACACTTGATATGCTTTTGGATGAATATGCTCGTGAACTTCATTTTGAAGGAGTGCGTTGGCCGTTACTGAAGCGTTTAGGTATTTTGGGTGAACGTGTTCGTTTGCATGGTGGCGATTTGAAATCGGAAGATCCTTATTTGGATAAAGATTATGCCGAGTGCCGCCGGAATTTTGTGGATGGTAAACATGAAACATGGCCTATTCCGCAGAATCAGGTGGATTTGATGGGAGCGGATGTTTTCCCTCAAAGTGACCCGTGGAAATAATGTGTGACCTATTTTATTTATAAATCTAAGAAAAGAAATTATAATATGAAAAAACTGACATGGATTTCATTCCTTCTGTGCCTAATTCTCGCCTCTTGTAAGGAGTATAATGAAGTGAGAATTATGCCGGAATTCAATAATAGTGAAACAGAAGTTACACTATATAAAAACATAGGGTCTTCAGCTACTGTAGTTATAAATACAACGGTGGATGATATAACAGCTGAATATGATGCTGATTGGCTTTCGGTAGATGTAAATAAGCGTCGTGTTATTTATACTATCACGGCTGCTAATGAGACTGGAGAACCGCGCATTGCACTTGTTAAGCTTTATTCTGGTGAATGGATGCAAGAGATAACTGTTACACAGCGTGAGTTGGAAGAGTCAGAAATCAAATTATTGAAAGTGGGTGATTTGACGGAAGACGGTTTGGGTATGATATTTTGGGTGGATCCTGAAAATCCTGAGGTCGGTAAGGCTATTTCTTTACAACGTCGGGTAGGCGCATGTGAATTACCTTATAAGATGAACGGTGCTTTTTCCACTGTAAATGGTATAGAAAACACAGCTCTTTTTGCTAGTCCTTCACCTAATGATGCAGTGGTGTTCTGTACCAGTATCGGAGAAGGATGGTATATGCCTGCATCTGAAGAGCTTGCTGAATTATTTGATGCCTATAATGGTATTGCTCATGATGATCCGGCATTTGTCGCTAATAATGCAGAAGCCATTACAGATACAGAAAAATCAGCTCGTGCTAAATTTGAGAAGATGCTGGCTGACTTAGGAGGTGATCCGATTAATTCGGCAGCTACAGGAGCAGGTGAAAGTTACTGGTCTAGTACAGAGGTCTCTACAGTAGCCGATGGAAAGAACGCTATTTATGTACGTTTTGGGAAGTATTTGTCACAAGGTGGCTCTAAAGAAGGCTCAACTCGTTATGCCCGTGCTATGAAGCTAGTAGGTAACTATAAATTCCCTGAAGAACCAGCTACTTTGAAAGTGTCCCCTTCTAAGGTTGATTTGGCAAGTGAAGAAGGAGCCTCAAAGGAAGTGACTGTAACTACAAACAAAGATACATATACTTATATTGTTGAAGGTGAAGATATTACTTGGATTAAAGCAGAGCAGAATGAAGATATCGTGACTTTTACTGCGCTTTCTGCTAATACAAGTGATAAAGAACGTTCTGTTACTGTTACTTTTACCACAGGTTCTGAAGATAATCAAGCTACGGTGGAAGTAATTGTTACTCAGGAAAAAATGCCGGTTGCATCAGCATTTACTATTGGTGAATATGTAGATATGGATAAGGGTGTACAGCTTGCTGAAGGTGGTATTGTTTTTTGGGCCGAGGGTAATGAGGCTAAGATACTTGCGTTGAAACGTATTGAACAGCCGTTAAGTTGGGTATCTGATGAATCTGTTAAATCTACTGCTGTTGGATGTACAGATCGTAATGATGGGGCTGTTAATACAGAGATGATGACACTATGTGGTTTTGCTGATAAAATTCATGTTCCTGCCATAGAGGAAATGAATGATGTATTTATAGCTTATAATGGGGGACCTGCATCAGCTCCAGGTTTGAAACCTGATGCTATTACAGATACAGAAAAATCAGCACGTGAAGCTTGGGATAAATTGTTTACGGATCGTGGTGGCGATGTGATGAACTCCAATCTTACTACTATTGATGTTTATTGGACAAGTACGGAAAGTGCTGACCCCTCAAAAGCTTTCTTTATTCGTTTGGGGCAATGGGAGGCAGACAAAACGGGTAGTAAATACCAGTCAAAACCTACTCGTTATTGGCGCTTAGTTCGTAAGGTATCAAAGTAAAATAATGTCATTAACAAGAATTGATTATGAAAATGAAATCTTTCTATATAGTAGCACTTCTAACAAGTGGAATATTCTTTGTTTCATGCACAGATTATGAAGTAAAAGATCCAAACTTTATGCCACCTGATGTGGTTCTCAATGAAGATCCTAAATATAATGAGATAATTGAAGGATTGCCTGAGCCTGGTAAGATGCAGGCATACAAGCCTTCATTGATAGGTAAGCCTTATCGTCCAATAACGGTAAATTACTCTAATGAATTTAAGCCTGTAAGTCGTTGGACACCTGGAGAGACTCGGATAGTAGCCTATATGGCTGATTATGAGCCTCAAGTAGTAACGGAAGAAGATTATAAAGCTATTACCAATAAGTATGGTAGTCTTACTACCGGGATTAAATTTGAAGCGACGGGTCGTTTCCATGTTACTAAAGGGGCTGATGGACGTTGGTGGATTGTTGATCCGGAAGGCTATCCCCGTTATGAAAGAAGCGTAACTTCGGTACGTTATGGTAGTTCTGAACGTAATCGTGCGGCATGGATGGAACGTTTTGGGTCGGATGAAAATTGGTTAGCTACTTCACAAACGGAGCTGGCATCTATTGGTTTTCATGGTACGGGAGCTTTCTGTACAGGTACATATGAAAAGATACAAGCACATAATTCGGCGCATCCTGATGCGCCGATGACACTTGCACCTTCTTTTGGCTTTCTTAGTAAATTTAAATCAACGAATGGGTATGCATATCCGGGAGGCAAATCGGAAAATATATTGGGTTTGGTGCTAAATGAAGAGGCTTGGATGAAATTCTGTAAAGAGTATGTAGAAGAAGCATTAGCTCCTTATAAAGGTGATGCCAATGTCTTGGGCTTTTTCTCCGATAATGAGATTAATTTTTCTACACAAGGTAGCAATATATTAGATCAGTTTCTGAAAATTACGGATAATGATGATCTTGCTCGTAAAACAGCTGATGCTTTCATGGAAGAAAAGGGGGCTGATAAAGTTACAGCAGCATTGAATACGGAGTTTGCTGGGCGTTTAGCAGAAATTTATTATAAGGGGGTGAGAGAGGCTATTGATGCATTTGATCCTGGTATGATGTATTTGGGAACTCGTCTACATGGTACACCTAAATATATGAAAAATGTAGTAGAGGCTTGTGGTAAATATTGTGATATTGTATCTATTAACTATTATAGTCGTTGGAGCCCTGAACTAGATACTTATGTACAAGATTGGGCTACATGGGCTGGAAAGCCTTTTCTTGTGACCGAGTTCTATACTAAAGGAACAGAAGATTCTGATTTAAATAATCTTTCAGGAGCTGGTTTTTCAGTACCGAGACAAGAGGATAGGGCTTATGCTTATCAACACTTTACATTGGGGTTATTGGAAGCTAAGAACTGTGTGGGCTGGCATTGGTTTAAATATCAAGATGATGACGGTAATGATAATACCGGAAAACCGGCTAATAAGGGAGTGTACGATAATTACTATCAGATGTATCCTTATCTATCTAAGTTTATGCAAGAGGTGAATTATAATGTATATAACCTTATTGATTTTTTTGATAATTGATAAAATACTAAGTACTTAGTAATATAAGTATTCACTAATTTGATTAAAAAGTTCCCGACCTGTATTATATTCCTTTTCAGGCCGGGAACTTGTGGATAAACTGTAATGTATATCAAGCTATGAGAAATAGGCGCTATATCTTTTTATTATTTTTTATTATCCATTCTGTGTGGATGTCTGCAGGTATAGATTTTCTCGTTTTGAGTAAAGGTAATTTTCGTATGGTTGTTTCTGACGGAGAATTATCCCCCATCAAATTGGCAGTTGAAACGTTACAACGTGATTTCAAGAGTGTGATGGGCTTCTGCCCACCTATTGTTTCTACTTCAACTGATGGAGAAAAAGAATTGATTGAGTTGATTATAATCAATGAATCTGTTGTTGATTCTTCTATGAATAAATCGGAGCTCCGTCCTTTGGACGGCTTTGAATCTCATCGTTTATATGCAGAGACCTCATCCAGGCGGATTTATTTGACAGGAAAAGATATGCGCGGAACGATTTATGCTATATATACCTTTAGTGAGAAATTTTTGGATGTTCCTCCTTTGTGGTTCTTTTCTTCATGGGAACCTCAAAAGAAAAAACAGATTGAGGTTCCTTGTAACCTTGATTATTTTTATAAATCTCCGCAAGTACGTTACAGAGCCTGGTTTCCTAATGATACGGAACTTTTTACACCATGGCGGCAACTTACAGTACAAAATAATGAGGTATGGTTAGAGACAATGTTACGTTTAAAATTGAATACGGTAGAGATGGAACAGACGATTACCTATCCGGATTATAAACTGGAGGAATCGGTGTCTTTACTCCGTAAATATGGCTTGATACTTTCTTCAACTCACCACACAGCTTGCAATAATAATTTAGTAACCTGGAGAGAATATTGGTACAAAGTACATGGAATTGCTCCTCCCAAGCTGTTATTGTCTGATGAAAAATCGTTGTGTGAATTTTGGCAATATAGTATTGAGACGGTATGCCGTTGTGAACAAGAAAATCTTTGGACCATTGCTTTCAGAGGTATAGGTGACCAACCTTATTGGGCGGCTTTTGAAGATGCCCCTGTGAGCGAAGAGGAACGTGCGGAAGTTATCAATCGGATGTTACATATTCAGCTTGCGATGATAAAAGAGAAGGCGGGTAATCCTAATCCTTTTGTTCGTGTCACTTTTTATGATGAGCTTTCGGATCTTTTGGCTAAAGGCTATTTGAAACCGCCTGTTGGTAATAATATTTTGTGGACCTTTGTTGCGGCTCGTCGTGATCATTATCCTTATGATGATATTGTAACTTTTGATACGGCGACTCAAATTAATTTAGGCTACTATATGAATCTTCAGTTTACTTCTACCGGAGCTCATTTAGCTGCGGCAGAGGGACCTTGGAAGATGGAATTCAATTTTCGATATGCTAATAGTCGTTGTCCGTTAGCGTTATCAGTAGTTAATGCCGGAAATCTTCGTGAATTTGTAATGGAATTGGCTGCTAATGCATCTATGATGTGGGATATGGCTACTTACGATACGGATAGATTTCTTTATGATTTTTGTGTTCGCTATTTTGGAAAGGAGCATGCGGAAGAGGTAATGCAGCTTTATCGTGATTATTACTATGCGTATTGGGAACAGAAATCCGCTGATTTTCCCGGATTGGAGCGTCAGTTCATATTTCATGATTTACGTTATGCACGAGTGTTTAAACAGATTGGTGAAGGTTTCGAATGTTTCTCTTCTAATCCTTTAAAAGATATTATACGTGAGCGTGTACCGGGGCGTTCATTTCGTATCGAAGGGAACAATCAGGTAGATTCATTATTATCCGGCATGGAGCGTACTTTCGATAGATTTGATAAAGTGGCTCAACGTTGTGCTCAACTTATGCCTCAGTTACCTGAACAATATCGTTGTTTTTTTCTTGATAATTTAAGTGCACCTTGTTATTATATGGCAGCATTAAGTCATTCACTTTATCATTTTCTGAGGGCCTATAAATATACGGAGAAGAGGACCAAGAATCTAGACTTATCCATAGAGTATTTAGAAAAAGCACAAGAAGCGCTTTATTCTACTCAGCATGGTGTATTTACCGATTGGTACGCAGGAGACAAATTACATGGCAAATTTAACATTCCGGCAAAATTAAAATTGTTACATAAACTTCGTGATAAATATTGTGAAAAACAAATGTAAGAAGAGAGTTTCAGAGCTTGTACTAAATATAGAGGTCACTTTATTATTTAATCTATTATAATGTCTGTTGTATGAAAAAACTTTGCAATTTATTAATTCTGATCTTTTTGGGAATATTTCAAGCGTATTCTACGGAAAATAACCCTCGCATAACATATAGTATTAATGATTCTTGGCAGTTTCGGTTAGGTACTTCTGATATTGGTAAAGAGGGTTGGAGTACAGTTTCAATTCCACATACTTGGAATGCGGAAGATTGTGTCGATGATTTTCCGGGTTTTTATCATGGTACAGGATGGTATCGCAAGAATATACAAGTGGATAGTGCTATGTTGAGCAGACCTTTGTATATTTTCTTTGAGGGAGCAAATCAGCGCACTGAACTTTTTGTTAATCGCCATAGGGTTGGCGAACATATCGGAGGATATACTTTCTTCTGTTTTGATATCACTCCTTATATAAGAGAAGGAGAAAATCAGTTGGTTGTGTGTGTTGATAATTCTTATGATTCTGAAATTCCACCCCTTTCTGCTGATTTCACTTTTTTTGGTGGAATTTATCGTGATGTCTCCCTGATTTCTGTTTCTCCTATTCATATTTCTACTACTCACTATGCTTCTTCAGGGGTATATGTGCATACGCCGGAAATAACAGAAGAAAAAGCCTTGGTAGATATATGTACAATGTTGAGTAATACGCAGAAAGTGCGTAGCAAGATTTTTGTGGAACATAAAATTTATTCAGCTACAGGTGAATGTGTAGCTGCAAGTAGAAAGAAAGTAGCTGTAGATACTGAAAGAGAACAGGCCTTTAATACTCAGATTGTAGTAAATCATCCTGAATTGTGGGAGATAGGGCGTCCTAATTTGTATAGATTGCAAACATATCTTTGGGACAATGAGGGAAAGTTGCTTGATGAAGTTAGTAATACTTTTGGTATCAGAACTTGTTCGTTTTCTGCAGAAAAAGGTTTTGAACTGAATGGAAAAGCGGTAAAGTTATTGGGGACTAATCGTCATCAATGCCATTCAGGTATGGGAAATGCTCTAAAAGATGAAATGCACGTCCGTGATATAGAATTACTACATGAGATGGGAGGTAACTTTTTACGTATTGCCCATTATCCTCAAGATGAAATGGTATTGGCTGCTTGTAATCGGTTGGGAATTGTGACTTCTGTGGAAATTCCGGTGATTAATGCTATTACTATGAATCAGAATTTCTCAGACAATTGTGTCGAAATGATGAAAGAGATGATTTATCAATGTTTTAACTCTCCCTCTGTTTGTATTTGGACATATATGAACGAAATTATGCTACGTCCTCCTTATAATTCGGAACCTTCTATAAAAAAAGATGAGTATCTGAAATATTATGAGAAAGAACTGAATCTGTAGTATGAATTTGAAGCAATCGTTGGAAAAACATGATTTTCATGGTGTCTGGATGCGACTTCTCGCGTTGGCGATGATACTGATTGTGGCAGTGAGTGCACTCATCGCATCCCCAGTTAGTGCTAACGCCGCCGAAGTCGGAGATCCCTCCGCAGTCAAGGGCAAAACCTACGCGGTCGGCACCGATACCACATTCGCACCGTTCGAATATCGCGAGAACGGCAAGATGACCGGTATCGATATGGAACTGATCCGTGCCATCGCCCAAGAAGAAGGATTCGAAGTCACCATCCAATCATTGGGTTTCAATGCAGCATTGCAGGCTTTGAGCTCCAATCAGGTGGATGTGGTGATCGCAGGCATGTCAATCACCGACGAACGCAAGGCGACCTACGATTTTTCCAATCCTTACTTCCAGTCCGGTATCCAGATGGCCATCGCTGAAAACAACGATAGTATTACCAGCTACAAGGATCTTGACGGTAAGACCGTTGTCGCGAAAACCGGATCGGAAGGCGAATCCTACGCCAAACAGCATGCAAGCGAATACGGCTATACCGTGACTTCCGTGGACCAGTCATCAACCATGTACGAGATGGTCAAATCCGGCAATGCGGATGCCGTGTTCGACGACTATCCGGTGCTTGCCTACGGTGTTTCCCAAAACAACGGTTTGAAGATCGTGACTCCGAAGGTGCCGCATGGTGAATACGGCATGGCCGTGAACAAAGGCAAGAACGCCGATCTGCTGGCCGCCATCGACGATGGTCTGAACAAGCTCATCGCTTCGGGCGAGTATGAGACGATTGTCGCACAGTATTTGGGTGCCGATGGCGCGAAGGAACAGGTCGAGGCGATTTCCGGCAAGGTCACCGACAACGGTGCCGACGGTGAGGCGCAGAAGAAGGTCGGTTTCTTTGGTCTGGTCAAACAGTCGATGCCTGGTCTGAAGAACACGCTGTTGATCACGTTGCTGTCGTTTGTGATCGCACTGGCGTTGGGTGTTGCTTTCGGCTTGATGAAAGTATCGGAGAACAAGATTCTGAGAGGCGTGTCCAAGGTTTATATCGCAGTGTTCCGCGGCACTCCGATTCTGGTGTGGGCGTTCTTCTTCTATTTCGGTGTGCCGCAGCTTATCGGACACAGTGTGAACATTTGGGTTGCAGGTGCGTTGACGTTGTCGCTCAATTCCGGCGCATATCTGGCGGAGATCGTGCGTGGCGCCGTGCAGTCCGTTGACTCTGGTCAGATGGAGGGCGCACGCTCGCTTGGCCTCAACCATCATCAGGCCATGGCGCGCGTGATCATGCCTCAGGCCACTGCAATCGCCATGCCGTCGATCATCAACCAGCTGGTCATTATGATCAAGGATTCCTCGCTGCTGCTGGCCATCGGCTTTGGTGAATTGCTGTATCAGGCGCAGCAATTGTATGCGGCGAACTTCCGCGTCACCGAAACGTTGCTGATCGTCGGTGTGATGTACTTCGTGGCCATCACCATCCTCACATGGCTGGCCAATATCGTTGACAGGAAGGTGAATCGATGAGCGAGAACTGCAATCACGGCAACAATGATGGCGAAGTGATCATCGACGTCAAGAATCTGCATAAAAACTATGGTCATATGGAAGTCATCAAAGGCGTCGATCTTACGGTACGCAAGGGCGAGGTGATCTGTATCATCGGACCGTCTGGTGCCGGCAAATCCACCATGTTGCGTTGCCTGAACGGACTTGAACAGGCATCCAGCGGCCAGATCGTGGTCAACGGTCATGATCTGGGTGATCCGCATGTGAACATCGACCAGGTTCGAGAGCAGGTTGGCATGGTGTTCCAGCATTTCAACCTGTTCAACAACATGAGCGTGATTGACAACATCACGCTTGCGCCGAAACTGGTGCACAAGGAAACCGACGAGCAGGCGCGTGAACATGCGATGGCATTGCTGAAAACCGTGGGATTGGCCGAAAAGGCCGATGTCATGCCTCGCTCGTTGTCTGGCGGTCAAAAGCAGCGTGTTGCCATCGCACGATCCTTGGCCATGCGTCCGAAGGTCATGCTGTTCGACGAGGCCACGTCGGCGCTTGACCCGGAGATGGTCGGTGATGTGCTCGAAGTCATTCGTGAGCTGGCCGAAGACGGCATGACCATGGTGCTGGTGACCCACGAGATGGGTTTCGCCCGCGAAGTGGCCACCCGCGTGATCTTCACCGACGCCGGCGTGATCGAGGAGGAAGGCACTCCGGACGAGATCTTCAACCATCCAAAGAGCGAACGATTGAAGACGTTCCTTTCCAAAGTGCTCTGAGTGCTCTCTTGGCCCCGGCGATTGCTTAATCGCTGATCGCGGATGAAATGCTGCGATCGTGTGACGGATGGTCATACGAATCTGCATGTAAAAGACAGGCGAATGTAGGGTGAAATTCATCTTGCGTTCGCCTGTTCGGCTCTTTCTCGTTGCTTGGCGTTCCTACGTTGGTATGCATGAGCATTGGTGATACGTGGCGTCGCGTTGTGGATGGTTTCAAATCCAAGGTGCCCGAACGAGTGGTGTTCGGTGCGGTGGTTGTATTGTTCGTAATAGCGGTGCTGGCTATCGAATTGCCGCGATGGTGGTAGCTGCCACGTACGGCGCTCAAGATATCGGTATTGCGGTCGATAACGCGCTATGATGCATTTTGGGACGACGTTGTCTCATATTTCGAGCACGTCAGGGGGTGGTGACGGCCGCGGAAACATGGCTTTCATATACTATCCGTATGACAGATATCAAAGAAACGCAAGAGACGCGCCCGATCATGCCGGGTACGGAAGACAGCGACCGCCCGCTGGTCGAATTGACCCACGTTGAAAAGCACTACGGTGACTTGCATGTGCTCAAGGACATCAACCTCACCGTCAAGAAGGGCGAGGTGCTGGTCATCGTCGGTCCATCCGGTTCCGGCAAATCCACCATGTGCCGCACCATCAACCGTTTGGAAACCATCGATTCCGGCGACATTCGCATCGACGGCA
>OGHF01002025.1_pt1 | contig 11053 bp, 10 predicted proteins | sample 1571481 | NCBI WGS metagenome assembly OGHF01 (sample SAMEA2581952, study PRJEB24529) | metagenome | biome: Human gut stool | place: China | collected 2011
TCGCCCTGCTCCACGCGGTACTGCTTACCGCCGGTAACAATGATTGCGTACATTTTGTTCATTCCTTTTCGTTGTACTCGCTGGTCGTAAAGGCAGGCCCTCACAGGGGCCATTTGAGGCGCCCACACCAAGCGGCTAGAATAGTATAGCAAAAAAATGTGCGGATTTCAAGAGGAAAATCCCGCTTTTGCGGAAATATTTTCAGTTTTTCTTCTCTTTCAGCTGTTCACGTGCTTCAGCACCTCATCCATATCCCTGCGGCCATAGACGATGCGGAGAAGCCAGACCGTCTTTTGTTCTTTATCCGCACGGTAGTACAACAGATAATTGCCCACGACCTTTTTCCGAATGATCTTTCTTGGCAGGAATGCATTGGTGACCAGTGCCCCGCCCTCCGGGAAAACGCACACCGTCTCCATGCAGCGGCCGATGTCCTCCATCAGTTTTGCTGCCGCCTTTGCGTTATCCAGCTTGTTTCCGATATAATCAAGGATGTCGTCAAGCTCTTTTTCCGCTCTCCGGGTCAGGCGATAGTGATATTCACAGTCCATACTTTTCCCTCAATTCTGCCATCGCCGTCGGGCCATCGACTGTGCGTCCTGCCTCCACATCATCCAGTCCCTCCAGAATAAGCTTTGCCTCTTCCATCTCCTGCATGGTGCGCTCATAGTAATCAATATCCATCACCACGAGGCGGCCATAGCCGTTCTTCGTCACAAAGACCGGGCCGTTCTCCTCGGCGCACCGGCGCTCGATCTCCACGGTATTCTTCAGTTCTCTCATCGGAATGATCTGCATCGTAATGCCCCCTTTATGTTCTGTGGCTATATTATACACCAAAAAGAGCCACAGCACAAGGTTCTCTGCGCTGCGGCTCTTTCGAAATATTCTGATCAGGCGTCTTTTTTCTCTGCCAGTTTCTCTTTGAGCTGCTGCTTCACCCGCTCGTTATAGGCATTCGTGCGCTCGAGGAAGAGCTTGCGGGGGCTGGAAGCCACCAGCTCTTCCCTCTCCACCGTAAATTCCGGCTCTGCCTTGCGCACCTTCGCCAGCAGGCTGCGGTTCTCTGCCGTCAGAGCCAGCGTCACCATGAGAGGCTTGGACTTATATTTCCGGGTCAGGAAAATTTCCAGTGCCACACCGCCCACGACGGCCGCAGCCGCCACCAGCTGGGAAGCGCGCAGGCCGAGCGACGGCACCAGCAGCAGGCTGTCGGTGCGGAGAGCTTCGATCCAGAAGCGGCCTGCACCGTACCAGACAAGGTAGCGCAGGGCAATGTCGCCGTTGAACTTCCGCTTTTTGATGTACGCCGCCAGCAGGGCCAGACCCACGAAGCACCAGATGCTCTCGTAGAGGAAGGTGGGATGGACGGGCATGGCGGGGTCGATGGTGACGCCCTTCGGCACCGTGACCGTGCTGCCCATCAGGTATTCTTCCGTTGCTTCGCTGAACATACCCCAGGGCAGGGTGGTGTTGCAGCCGAAAGCCTCCTGATTGAAGAAGTTGCCCCAGCGGCCGCAGCCCTGTCCGATGAGGAAGCCCATGCCGGCCAGGTCGAACATGGGCAGCACCGGCACGCCCCGCCATTTGCAGGCCAGGCCGCCGAACACAAAGGCACCGATGATGCCGCCGTAGATGGCCAGACCGCCGTCGCGGACGGCCAGCACATCCCAGATGGTATCGTAATTATAGGGTGCCATCGCCACATAATACAGGCGGGCGCTGGCGATGCCCAGCACCACGCCGATGAGGATGACATCCACCATCGAATCGGCGTCGATGCCGAACTCCGTGCAGCGGCGGAACGCAAAGACCAATGCGAGGCAGAGGCCAAAAGCGATGCAGACGCCGTACCAATAAATATCCATGTCGCCAATGCTGAAGGCTACCCGGCTCAGCTCAAAGCTGAGGCCGAGGCCCGGGAACTGTACCAGATTCGTCATTCTTCCGTCTCCTCTTCTTCCTCGTCCTCAACGGCAGTGCCGTCCGGCTCAATGTACATCACGGCCATCCGCTCAGGCCGCAGGATGTGCTGCAATGCCGCGTCGGCGTCCTCTGCCGTCAGGCCTGCCAGCATGGTGATCTGCTGGGCCACAGTCTGACCTGCCAGCGCGAAATCTGCCATCTGGCTGGCCGAATCCTCGACGTTTTCCAGATTTTCGATGAGCTGGCCGTATTTTTCGTTCTTGCAGAGGGTGAAGATCTCCCGGTCCACGCCCTCTTTGCGCACCCGCTCGATCTCGTCCAGCAGAAGCTGCCGGACGGTGTCGGGCTGGTCGCTCTCGCCGGTGAAGAGGATGCAGCAGCATCCGTCCACCCGCAGCACCTCGCCGCCGAAGCCCGGGTTGGTCAGGCCCTCGTCGTAGAGTCGGCGGTAAAGCGGCGACATCCCGCCGCAGATGCAGCAGAGGATGAGCTCGTACAGCATCTCGCTGCGCAGGTCGCCGAAAGGCAGCGGCTCTTCTTTGAAGCCCAGACCGAAGCAGGGCTTTGCGATGGGCATGGCGATGGTCTTTTCGGCCGCCGCCAGCGTCATCGGCTCCGGGCAGAGCAGGCGCTCGACCTTTTCCGCCGGGCGCTCGTCCATCAGGCCGTGGCGGGCGCAGGCAGCCAGGATCTGCTCCATGCTGGTGTTGCCCGCTGCGGCCAGCACCATATTGCCCGGCGCATAGAACGCTTTGCAACAGTCGTAGAGCATCTCGGGGGTTATCTCCGCGATGCTCTCCACCGTTCCCGCAATATCGCTGCGGATGGGGTGGCTGTGATACAGACACTCGCACAGGCCGGTGATGAGCCGCCAGTCGGGGCTGTCATCGTACATCTTTATCTCCTGCCCGATGATGCCCTGCTCTTTGGCGATGGTCTGCTCGGTAAAGTAGGGGTGTCCCACCATGCCCAGCAGCACGTCAAGGCTCTCGTCCAGCTGTTCCGTGGCCGTAAAGAGGTAGCAGGTGCGGTCGAAGGCCGTGAAAGCATTGGCATTCGCGCCGGTCTTGGCGAACTTTGCAAAGGCATCGCCGTCCTCATCCTCGAACATCTTGTGCTCGAGGAAATGGGCCACACCGGCGGGCAGATGCACTTCCCGCTCCCCCAGCCGGAAATCCCGGTCGATGGAGCCGAAGCGGGTGGCGTAGATGACATGGGTGCCGGAGTAGCCCGGCATGGGGCGGACAAGTACGGTCAGCCCCGAGGGCAGAACTTTCCACTGGTCAGCGGCGGTGCGTTCCAGCACGCTCCGGGTGTTCTCAGCCATTCTCGTTCCCCTCCTCCCGTGTCAGCAGACAGCTCACCGACAGGGTGAACTGCTTCAGAATATCCCGCACATCTTCTCTGGTCACAGCCAGCAGGGCGCGGCGGGCGTCGTCCGGCGTCTGCACCGGGCCGCCCCGCAGCACTTCCATATAGTACCATGTCTCGATGCCGCCCAGCGTATCCTCCAGGCCGTTCATCCCGGCCAGCAGGCCCCGGCGGCAGTCTTCCAGCTCTTCGTCGGTGATCGGGCCGTCGCAGAGGTCCGCCAGCTCTTTGAGCACTGCCTGCTCAGCGCGGGCCGCGTCGGCGTGCTCGACGCCGCTGTTGACGGCCATGCTGCCCGTGAAACTCTGGAAGGACGACGAGCAGTAGTAACACAGATGGTCGCGCTCCCGGACGTTCAGGAAAAGGCGGCTGGTCACGCTGCCGCCGTAGAGGGCCATCGCCAGCCGGACAGCGGCCAGCTGTTCAGGCTGCATGGGCCGACCCAGCGTGAACAGCATACAGAGCTTGGCCTGCGTGGTGTCGAAATGCTCCACCTTCCGCACCGGCTCCCGCCGGGGCATGGCGATGTTCTCGGCCCGGGGCAGCGGGGCGCGGTCGATGGCCGAAAGCTCCGCCAGAAGGGCGTCCTTCACGGCGGTGGTGCTGGCCTCGTCGCAGCCCAGCACGATGAGCTCGATGTTCGCCGTCCGCAGCATCTCATCATATGCCTCGGTCAGCGCTTCGGGCGTCAGGCCGTCCACTTCTTCTAAGTAGCCCTCCTGCCGGACACCGGCGGGGCTGTCTCCGAAGAATTCCCGGTTGGCCTGCCGCTGGCAGTAAAGGCGCTTGTCGTTCACTTCGTCTTCCAGCGCCTTCTTCAGCATCTGCTTTTCGATGCCCACGGCCTCGGGGTCGAAGGTGCTGCCCACAAAATAGGGGTGGAACGCCGTGCCGAGGGCCAGTGCGGCGTACTCCTGCATCAGCTTCTCCCCTTCCAGTGCGAACTGGTCTTTGATGCCGGTGATGCTGACGCAGAGGTTGTGGCTGCAGCCCATGGGGCGGGCGTCCACGGTCAGGTCGGCGCCGTAGAGGCGGGCCAGCTTTTTTGTCATCTGAGTCATGTCGGGGCAGTCGGCATAGCCCCTCTCCATCACCAGCGGCAGCAGCGCGTGGGCCGTGGCCGTCTCGCGGCGGGCCGGGAACGCGAAGTGGATGCTGATGCGGCAGCGGTTGAATTTCTGCGCGGCGTCATACGAGAGGTGGACGCCGGGCGCGATTTGGGATCGTCTCAATGTTCTATCGTCCTTTTATATTATTTCGTTTGTTCCAGCGCCAGATACTCTTCCAGCGAGAGGCCGGAGGCGCGGATGGCGAGGGCGTTGTCCCTGCCCACATACCGCCAGTGCCACGGCTCAAACACCATGCCGGTGGCGGCCTGACGCTCCTGCGGCCAGCGCAGGATGAAGCCGTGCTCTGCGGCATAGGCTTCCAGCCACTCATAGGCACGGGTGTCGGCGAAGCCGGTGTCCTTCTCCATGCTGTCCACCGCGAGGATGTCGGCACCGTAGCCGGTGGCATATTCGCTGGCCTCCGGCGCTGGCTGGACGGTCGCAGCCCTGGCAGCGGCCTCTTCCTCCGAGCAGCCGGACTCCCGGTAGCTCTGGACCGCAGCCTCATAGGCGCTCTGGCGGGCGGCGGCATCCTGATACCCTGCCGTCAGCACCAGCTCTACTTCATCCTGCTTTGCTGCCTCGGCCATCTCGCGGTAGGCTGCGGCGGCCTCGGCTTCCAGCGAAGCACCGGTGGCATCATCGGCCACAGCCAGCTCCGGCGTCGGCTCTTCCGTCAGGGGAAGGTTTGCATTCACCAGCATGAGGCGCTTATCCGAAAGGTCCGTCTCCGCGCCGCCCTCATACTCCCGGGCCTCGAAGGCCGTCGGCGGTGCGATGAGGGCATAGGCCCTGGGCAGCAGCCAGAGGATGCCGCCGGTCATCACAGCCATGACCGCGCCGCAGCTGAGCAGAAAGACCGTCCAGTTGCGCACGAGACGGATACGGTGTCTCCGGCGGCGTTCTTTCGGCGACAGAGCGCGGCGGGGTGCGGGTCGATTTTGCTCCATGATGCAGCTTCCTTCCTGTTTTTGACGTTCGCCCTGGATACAGGCACATAATAATATTATACACCCCTTTTATCTGGGTGTAAACGGCAGGGGCTGTAAAAAAATTGTGTACGCAAAAAGCCGCCGCACCGGCGCAGGACGCACGGCACGGCGGCTTTGAAGCCACGTCTTACTCGAACAGCATATCGTGGATGGAGCTGACAGCCTTGTCGGCGTCCTCACGGTCGATGATGCAGGAGATCTTGATCTCACTGGTGGAGATCATCTTGATGTTGATGTTGTTGTTGGACAGAGCCTCGAACATCTTAGAGGCCACGCCGCTGTGGCTCTGCATACCGGCACCCACGATGGACACCTTGGCGCAGGTCTCGTCGCAGGTGACCTGGTCGAACTTTGCGCTCTCGCGCAGGACGCGCATGGCAGTCTCAGCTTCGCTCTCAGCGCAGGTGAAGCTGATGTCCTTCTTGCCGTCGCGGCCGGTGGACTGCAGGATGATGTCCACGTTGATATTCTTCTGGGCCAGCAGGCCGAAGATCTTGAAGCTGGTACCCGGCTCATCGGGAACATTCAGGATCGTAATAACAGCAACGTCGGTGTCCTTTGCGACACCCTTGATCAGCATACCTTCCACGTCTTTTACAACCTCCTTGACGACCGTGCCGGGCACGGGGTTCAGGCTGGAGAGGACCTCCAGCTCCACATTATACTTTTTAGCCAGCTCCACGCTGCGGTTGTTGAGCACCTGTGCGCCGAGGGATGCCAGTTCCAGCATCTCGTCGAAGGTGATCTCATCCAGCTTGCGGGTGTTGCGCACCTTGCGCGGGTCGGCGGTGTAGACGCCCTCCACGTCGGTAAAGATCTGGCAGCGGTCGGCGTGGAGCGCTGCTGCGATGGCGACAGCGCTGGTGTCGGAACCGCCGCGGCCCAGCGTGGTGATGTCGTCCAGCTTGTTCAGGCCCTGGAAGCCTGCCACGACGACGACGCGGTTGCGCTCCAGCTCCGAAGAGATGCGCTCGGTCTCCAGCTTGGTGATGCGGGCCTTGGTGTAGGCACGGTCGGTGCGGAAGCCTGCCTGCCAGCCGGTCAGACTGGTGGCATGGCAGCCCAGCTCGTTCAGAGCCATAGCCAGCAGGGCGATACTGATCTCCTCGCCTGCTGCCAGCAGCATATCCATCTCACGGGCAGAAGGGTTGTGGGTGATCTCTGCTGCCTTTGCGATGAGGTCGTCGGTGGTGTCGCCCTGTGCGGACACTACCACGACCACGTCATTTCCCGCGTTGTGGGTGTTGGCCACGATGCGGGCCACGTTGAAGATACGGTCCCGGTCCTTCACCGAAGAACCGCCGAACTTCTGTACGATCAACGCCATATCTTGTCACTCTCCTCTTTTTGCTCCCTCAGTGTGTGAGGGGTACACCGGGCGGAAGCGGTCTTGCACTTCCGGTCCTGTTTATCATTCCACTGTCGCACCGGTGTTGTCGGCATCCAGCCGCAGCAGTGTAAATGCTTCACATCCGTCCAAGCCTTCCAGCAGCTCGAGGCCCTTTTCCAGTTTGGAGTAGAATTTCTCGGCGTTGGCCTTTTCGGCCACAGCCATTACGGTGCTGCCGGCACCCGAGACGTACACCGCCTTGGCACCGCAGAGCCGCGCCATATCGAAGACTTCCTTCGAGCCGGGCATCAGGGGCATCCGGTAGGGCTGGTGGAGCTTATCCTCGGTGGCGATGGCCAGCAGGTCGTGGCGGCCCTCGCAGAACGCCGCCGGGATGAGGGCCGCACGGGACAGGTTATACACCGCATCCTTGTGGGTGACCTCTTTGGGCAGGGCCGCACGGGCGGCTTCGGTCAGCAGCTTGTAGTCCGGCACGATGGCCGCGAAGCAGAGGCTCTCGTCCACATCCCGCTTGACGGAGTAGACGACGCCGTCCTCGAAAACGCTGCTGGTCAGACCGCCCAGAAGGGCCGGTGCCACGTTGTCCGGGTGGCCCTCGATGGAGGTGGCCAGCGTCAGCAGCTCCTGGGTGTTGAGCACATCGCCCAGCATCCGGTTCGCACCCAGCAGGCCCGCGATGATGCAGGCCGAGGACGAGCCGAGGCCCCGGGCCATCGGGATGGCGTTGGTCTGGACGAGCTTGAGGGGCGGCATGGTCTTGCCGACCTTATCGAACAGACCCTTGGCCGAGCGGTAGACCAGATTGGTCTCGCCGCGGGGGATGCGGGTGCCGTCCGCCGCCGAGATGTCCAGATGGTCGCTCTCTTCGAAGGTCACGGTATTATACAAGGTCACAGCCAGACCCAGCGCATCGAAGCCGGAGCCGATGTTGGCACTGGTGGCCGGGACGGAAACTTTTATCTTCATCGCAGTTCCCTCTTTTCTCACTCTCAGGCGTCCTCAGGCAGGCGGCGGAGCACCAGCTTCACGCTGCCGCCCATGGCCTCTACCTTGCGGGCTGCTTCGGCCAGAGCCTTGCCGTCGGCGCTGTCCACAAAGTAGGAGCAGCCGTCGAAATGCTCTTCCACCACATGGCCCTTGCCGTAGATGGCCTCGGCCACCGCCGGGGCGATGCCTTCCACACGCACATAGTATGCGGCGGGAGCGGGGTCGGTGAGCATTCCTTCCACCGGCTCGGCGGGCTGCCAGAACAGGCTGTCGTGGACCTTGACGCCGTTCTTGAGGGCGTCCACCACGTCGGCCACGACAGCACTGGCGGTGGGCAGCTTGCCCGCGCCGCGGCCGTAGAACATCACATCGCCCACGGCGTTTCCGGTGACCGCGATGGCGTTGAACACATCCTCCACACCGGCCAGGGGGTTCTCACAAGAGACCAGGTGGGGGGCCACAAAGGCGCACACCTTGCCCTCCGGCTCCCGGATGGCCCGGCCCAGCAGCTTGATCTTATAGCCGCAGGAGTCAGCATAGGCCACATCGGCCAGGCTCACTCCCCGGATGCCCTGGGTGGGAACCTGGTCGGGATAGACGTGCTGCCCAAAAGACAGGGCGGCCAGGATGCAGGTCTTGCGGCAGGCGTCGTGACCGTCCACGTCGGCGGTGGGGTCCTGCTCGGCATAGCCGTTGGCCTGAGCCTCCTTCAAAGCCTGGTCGAAGGTGAGTCCCGCCTTGATCATCCGGGTGAGGATGTAGTTGGTGGTGCCGTTGAGGATACCGGTGACCTGATCCACCTCATTGGCGGCCAGGCAGGCATTCAGGGGCCGCAGGATGGGGATTCCACCGCCCACGCTGGCCTCGAACAGATAGCTGACGCCGTGCTCCTTGGCCAGCTGCAGCAGCTCATAGCCGTGGGTGGCTACCAGCTCCTTGTTGGCCGTGACCACGCTCTTTCCGGCCTTCAGGGCACGGGTGGTGTAGTCCAGGGCAGCGCCTACACCGCCGATGGTCTCCACCACGATGCCCACCTCGGGGTCATGCTCGATCGTAGAGAAGTCCTTGACAAACAGATCCTTGTACGGGCCCTCAAAAATATCCCGGGCCCGCATGATGTATTTCAGCCGGACCTGGTTGTTCACCCGTCCATCGATCAGTCCGCTGTTCTTGGTCAGCACCTCAGCCACACCGGAACCCACAGTCCCGAAGCCCAAAATCGCTATATTTACCATTCCGTTCACCTCATTCTGCATCTGCCGGCCATCTTAACCGGCCAGGATCTCGCATTTCAGCACACCCGGACTGCCCGCCGCCGCGTTCAGCATATCCTCCAGCGAGCGCTGGAGGGCAGAGGTCTCCGCCGTGATGGTCACCACCGCGCAGCCGTTGACCGGGATGTTCTGATTGATGGTCAGGATGTTGACCCCCGTTCCGGCAAAGACATTGAGCAGTCCGGACAGGATCCCCGGCTCATCCTTCAGCATCGTCTGAAAGGTGACGATCCTTCCATGGAGCATATCGTTGAAGGGACGCACCGCGTCCTTGTACTTGTAATAGGCACTGCGGCTGATGCCCACAGCCTGAGCTGCCCGGTTCACCGTGGTCTCCTCGCCTGTCTCCAGAAGGCGCTTGGCCTCCGCCACCTTGCGGAAGATCTCCGGCATGGCAGAGGCCTCCACAATAAAGTATCCTGCCGTCTGTTTCATAGTGCCTCCTCCATTCCGCGCCACTTTGTCCGCCCACTGCGGCCATTTGTTTTTGTACTGCGGTCTATTTTAGCATATCTTTCACAGGGATGCAACGGCGAAACACATTCCACGTATAGATTTTCCTGGGAAAGCACAGGTGATATTTGTCGTTTTTTCACAACACGGTGAAGGAAAACACAGCGGGAGGAGCCTTCGCTCCTCCCGCCGAGAGGTTCAGTAGCCGTAGGGCACTCCGGTATCCGGGTTAATCAGCGCCCCATCTCCGCCGGAGTTCTCCGGATCCGGCGGCAGCGCCGGGTCGTCTGTACCCGGTTCGCTGGGCTCCTCCGGCGCTCCGGGCTCCGGCTCCTCCGTGCTGGGCTCATTGGAGTGCACGGTGCAGCTCTGCCCTCCCGCGGCCGCCAGATAGGCGGAATAGAAGGCACTGCTGTCCCTGGCTACGGCGCCGCCCACGCTCTCCCGGTCCAGATTCAGATAGCACAGGGTACGCACGCTCACCTCCGGACAGAAGGGGCCTGCCGCCCGGTAAAAGCCTGTAAACTCTCCGTTGGCGTCCAGGATGGGATCATCCACGCATACCCGCACCATCGAGTTGGAGCCCTCCTCCAAAGAGTGGCAGCTGCACACGAAGGAGGGGCGGTCCTCCGGGAACACATAGCCGGTGGCGATGCGCGAGCTCCCTCTGGCGTCATACTGACAGGCCTCAATGGCCTCTCCGCCGCAGTCCATGCAGTAGGAGACGCTGACCAGGCCGCTGACCTGGGGGAACTTCCGGTCCGCCAGCCCCTCATGGATGGGGGTCATCACTTTTTTGAACACCTGGGCCGCGGGATTGCCCGGGGCGGGGACCCGCTCCGGCGTCTCATAGCCCACCCAGACTGCCGCAGTGTAGTAAGGGGTATAGCCCACGAACCAGCGGTTGTCCTTGGTATCCGTGGTACCCGTCTTACCAGCGGTGGTCATGCCGCTGATCCGGGCCTCCGTGCCGCCGCCGCTGGTCACCACGTTGGTGAGCATGGAGTTGATATAGTAGGCGGTGGTGTCCTTGACCGCCACCGAGTCCTCCCGGGTGTTGTCCAGGATGACCTCTCCCTTGCTGTTTTCCACCTTGGTATAGGTGCGCGCCTGGCGGTAGACGCCCCCGTTGGGGAACACGGAGAAGGCGTTGGCCATGTCCCGGGTGCTGACGCCATCGGTCAGACCGCCCATAGCCAGGGGGGCGATGCCGATGTCCCCCTTCACCTCGCCGTTCACCATGCGGCCGCTCTCCAGCGGCAGGTGAAAGCGCTGGGTGGCAAATTCAAACGCCTTGGCCGGGGTCACCTGGGCCACCGTGCGCACTGCCACCGTGTTATAGGAGTCCTCCACTGCCTGATTCACCGTCACCTGGCCCCGGTAGACGCCATCCACGTTCACCGGCCACGCCTTGCCGCCCAGCACCTGATAGGGGTAGTCGGGCATGACGGTGATGGGGCTCATCAGGCCCATCTCAATGGCCGGGGCATAGGCGGACAGGGGCTTGATGGAGGAACCGGGCTGCCGCTTGGCGTTGGTAGCCAAGTTCAGGCCCCGGTTGATCTCCTTCTCACCGATCCGGCCCACCAG
>OGHF01002026.1_pt1 | contig 11046 bp, 7 predicted proteins | sample 1571481 | NCBI WGS metagenome assembly OGHF01 (sample SAMEA2581952, study PRJEB24529) | metagenome | biome: Human gut stool | place: China | collected 2011
TCGGCTGGAACGCCTACGAAACCTGCTCCCGTTGTGACTATACCACCTATGCGGAACTGCCCGCACTGAACCATGATTTGGAGCAGCACGCAGCAAAAGCCCCCACCTGTACGGAAATTGGCTGGAATGCTTACGAAACCTGCTCCCGCTGCGACTATACCACCTATGCGGAGCTGCCCGCGCTGAACCATGATCTGGTGAATCACGATGCAAAAGCTCCCACCTGCACGGAAATCGGCTGGGATGCTTACAAAACCTGCTCCCGCTGCAACTATACCACCTACGCGGAGCAGCCCGCACTGAATCATGCTCTGGTGCAGCATGAAGCAAAAGCCCCCACCTGTACGGAAATCGGCTGGAACGCCTACGAAACCTGCTCCCGTTGTGACTATACCACCTATGCGGAGCAGCCCGCGCTGAACCATGATCTGGTGAATCACGATGCAAAAGCCCCCACCTGTACGGAAATCGGCTGGAACGCCTACGACACCTGCTCCCGTTGTGACTATACCACCTATGCGGAGCTGCCTGCGCTGAATCATGATTTAGTACACCACGAAGCGCAAGCCCCCACCTGTACGGAACCCGGCTGGAACGCTTACGAAACCTGTTCCCGCTGTGACCATACCACCTATGCGGAGCTGCCCGCGCTGAACCATGCTCTGGTGCATCACGATGCGCAAGCTCCCACCTGTACGGAAATTGGCTGGAACGCCTACGAAACCTGCTCCCGCTGTGACCATACCACCTATGCGGAGCTGCCCGCACTGAACCATGATTATCAGGCTGTTACCGTAGAGCCTACCTGTGAAACAGACGGCTATACCATCTTTACTTGCTCCCGCTGCAAAGACAGCTACACCGCAGACCCGACCGATCAGCTGGGACACCAGTTCGGTGCATGGTCCCCGAACGGAACCGGCTCTCAGAGCGCCGATTGTCTGCGGCAGGGCTGTGCGCACACTGGCAGCACGGATTGCCGGAAGTTTACTTTCCGCACTGCGGAAGGCGAAACCCTGACCTTCTGCCCCGTGTGCGGGCAGGCAGAAAACGCCGCGCAGCTGGAAAAGATCGAAGCCGCAACGGCGTGGGCTAACAGCGGCAGTCTTTCTGCGGAGGATGTGACCGCACGGACGAACGGGGAATACCTGAGTGTGGCTTTTGAAACCGCAGGCAGCCTGACGCAGCCCACCGGCCGGGTAAGGCTCGCGCTGCCCGCCGGATTGCTGGAAGGCAAAAAGCTTGTGCGCATTGCCCCGGACGGCACACAGACGGAGATGCCGTTTGAAACAGAGCGCGGAAAGCTCATCTATACGCTGGATTTTGCAAACAGCGAGCTGCCCGTAATGCTCTTCCGGCTGGTACCCCAGACCGCCGCCCTCTGAACGCTTTTACAGCGGCACAAACAATAAAACGCAAAATGCCCGCTCACCGTGGTTTTCCACAGGTGGGCGGGCATTCTTTTGTGCCTTTTGGGGCATCAAAATACCCCCGGAGGATGCAGCGTTTTTTACGCTGTCTACTCGGTGGTCATTTCCATCGTGCTGTCGCTGTTCTGGCCTGTGGTGCAGACCGGCATCAATAACTTCGGCATCTGGATCGCCAACTCTTCCGAGACTTCTCCCATTCTGGCTCCGTTCATCTATGGTACGCTGGAGCGTCTGCTGCTGCCCTTTGGTCTGCACCACATGCTGACCATCCCCATGCAGGACTGGCTGGGGCTGGATAACGCCGCCCGCATCAATAAGCCCTCCACCGTAGGCCAGAACTGGCGCTGGCGGCTGAAAAAGACCCAGCTGACCAAGAAACTCCAGAAAGAGATCTGCCAGCTGACCACCCGCTACGGCCGGAAGAACTGGGCGTGAGCGTAAGGGAACTCAATACAAAGGGCAGGGCGGCCTGTGGGCCGCCCTGCCCTTTGTTGCGGAGTGCCCCCTTGGCAAACCCGGCGGGATTGCGCTATAATAGAGCCGTAACAGTTCCACAAAGGTGTGGTAAGGGAGGTGTGGTCATGATCCGGGTGGCGATCGTAGAGGACGACGCGGAGGTACAGGGGGTATTGCAGGAGTATGTCCGGCGGTATACCCGGCAGTACGGGACAGAGTTTGAAGTGACGGTCTTTGCGGACGGGGTGGATATTCTGGAGGATTACCGCGCGGTCTACGATATTATTTTTCTGGATGTGGAGATGAAGCATCTGGACGGCATGACCACGGCAGAGCGCATCCGGCAGATGGATGCAGACGTCATCCTGATCTTCATTACCAATATGGCGCAGTACGCCATCCGGGGCTACTCGGTGGGAGCGCTGGACTATGTGCTGAAGCCGGTGCCCTACTTTGCCTTTTCGCAGCAGCTGCTCAAGGCGGTTGCCCGGCTGGAAAAGCGGGCAAAGCACTACCTGACCGTGCCGGTGGAGGGCGGGCTGCGCCGGCTGGACACCGCAAGCATCTATTATCTGGAAAGCGAGGGTCACCGGGTGCACTTTTACACCGACGAGGGCGATTTTTCCGCCCCCGGCGCCCTCAAGGCCTTTGAGGAAAAGCTGGCAGACTGCCCCTTTGCCCGGTGCAACAGCGGCTACCTTGTCAATCTGGCACAGGTGCGGGAGCTGCGGCAGAGCACCGTGCAGGTGGGCCCCTGCGAGCTGCAGGTCAGCCGTCCCAAGCGCAAGGCCTTTCTTGCCGCCCTGACCGATTACATCGGAGGTGAAGGCTCATGACCGCGCTGCCGGATATCCCCCGGCTGTACACCGCCCTTGCCGAGTGTCTTGCGGTGCTGCTGTTCACCCCGGCGCTTGCGCCCCGCTTTTCCAGAGCGGTCACCGGGGGTATCACCCTGCTGTGGGCGGCGGTGCTGTCGGCCTTTCTGGGGCTGACGGGCAACGTGCCCGGCGGGCTCTGGATCCCCTGCATGGTAACGGCCATCGGGCTTTCCTACTTATATTTATGGGGTGTGTGGAGCATCACCCTGCTGGAAGCCGGGTATCACTGCGCCCGGGCGTTTATTCTGGCAGAGCTTGCCGCCAGCGTGGAGTGGCAGCTGCACTGCGCCCTCTGGCCCGCCCGCGGCCCATGGGAGCCGCTGTCTTTGCTGCTGCTGGCGCTGGTGTATGGGACGCTGTTCGGCATTATGTGCTATCTGCAGCACCGCCGTCCCCAGCCCGCCGGGCACTTACAGATCGGCGGCAGCGCCGCCCTGACGGCGGTCATGTTGGCGCTGACTGCCTTTGCGGTGAGCAATCTGGGCTTTCTGCCCGGCAGCGAGATCAACATGAGCATTTTTTCCATCCGCACACTGGTGGATTTTTCCGGCGTGCTGATCTTATCTGTGCAGCACGAGCAGCTGCAGGAGAACGCTTTGCACAGCGAGCTTGCCGCCATGGACGAGGTGCTGCACCGCCAGTACGAGCAGTACAAGCGCAGCAAGGAGGGCATCAACCTCATCAACCGGCGGTACCATGAACTGAAAGTCCAGCTTGCCCGCATCCGGGAGGAGCAGGATCAGACCAAGCAGAACGCCGCCATTGCTGCCATGGAGCAGAACATCCGCCAGTACGAGGCCGAGAACAAGACCGGCAACCCGGTGCTGGATACCCTGCTCACCGCCAAGACCATGGAATGCCAGCAGGAGAACATTACCATCACCAGCGTAGCGGACGGCAGGATGCTGGGCTTTCTCACGATCCGGGAGCTGTGCACCATCGTGGGCGTGGCGCTGGACAACGCCATTGCCGCCGTGCGCGCCGAGCCGGACCCCGAAAAGCGGCTCATCAAGGTGGCGGTGTACAGTCAGGGCGGTTTTGCCATGCTGCGGTTCGAGCATTATACAGAGGCCGCCCCGGCACTGGATGCGGACGGTCTGCCGCAGCAGGGGTCGGACCTGAAAAGTGTCCGCACCACCGTCGGGCAGCACGGCGGCAGCATGACGATGCACTGGGAAAACAACTGGTGCACCCTGCGGATCTTATTTCCGCTGCCCAAAAACAAATAATTTTTACGGCAGGTATCCCCTGCCGTTTTTTTGTTGTCTGGCAGGGTGCACAAATACAATGTTGCAATATTTGTGTATTAGCACAATAAAAATTGAAACCTTATTGTAACTTTTGCAAATTATGCGTTCAAAACGACAGATTGTGAACAAAATGAAAATTCCCTGTCAGCTTCTGGTATCATAAAGCCAAGCTGGCGGGGGTGTCCCCGCCGTTGTCCGATTCGACAAAACAAGGAGGAGAAAACTATGTTGTCCATCAATATGGATGACGTGATGCAGGTCCTTACGAATGTTCGTGGGTACCTCATCGCGTTTGGTGTAGTGCTTGCACTGGCGGTCGTTGTGATGATCGCGGTGCGCAAACTGCCCAAAGCAAAGAAAAAGATGATCCGTGCACAGTCTGGCCTTGCCATTCTGCTGGCACTGACCATCGTTGTCAACCTGATCTGCACCGGCCCCATGTCCACCATGCTGGATCTGGTGTCCGGCAGCGGCACCATCAGCGAGGAGACCTCTGCAAAGGCCACCCAGCTGGTGAATGAGATCACCGCAGACGGTGTCGTTCTGGCAAAGGACGAAGACGGCATCCTGCCGGTGGCTTCCGGCTCCAAGCTGAACGTTTTCGGCTGGGCTTCCACCAACCCCTGCTACGGCGGCACCGGTTCCGGTGCGCTGAACGCCACTTACCCCGTCACCGATCTGCTGACCGGCCTGCACGATGCCGGCATCGAGACCAACGAGGAACTGAGCAAGTTCTACACCGACTACAAGGCAGACCGCCCCAGCGTTAGCATAGCGGCGCAGGACTGGACCCTGCCGGAGCCTAATGTCAGTCTGTACACCGATGAGATGATGGAGAACGCAAAAGCATTCTCGGATACCGCAATGGTCGTCATCACCCGTGTCGGCGGCGAGGGCGCAGATCTGCCCACCGATATGGCTTCCGTTGTGGATGGCAGCTGGATCCGCCGCGTGGCACAGGCTTACGGCTCTGAGCGCGGCACCACTTACTACAACGGTACCTACGACGACTCTCTGAACGAGGGCAACGACTGGGATAAGGGCGACCACTTCCTGCAGCTGTCCAACCGTGAGGAAGACCTGCTCGACCTGGTCACCGCAAACTTCGACAACGTCATTCTGGTCTACAACGGCGCCAACGCCTTCCAGATGGACTTCCTGAAGGATTACCCCCAGATCAAGGGCGTCCTGCTCTGCCCCGGCACCGGCCAGTCCGGCTTTGAGGGCTTCGGCAAGGTCGTTTCCGGCGAGGTCAACCCCTCCGGCCGTACCGTGGATACCTATGTTTCCAACCTGAAGAATGCGCCCTGGTGGAACAACTTCGGCGACTTCAAGTACACCAACACCGAGGAGCTGAATTCCGATTCCACCTTCTTTGATCCGGAAGGCACCACCCCGTCCTTCGTCAACTACGTGGAAGGCATCTACGTGGGCTACAAGTTCTACGAAACTGCCGCCGCCGAGGGTCTCATCGACTACGACAAAGAAGTGGTCTACCCCTTCGGCTATGGCCTGAGCTACACCACCTTCACCAAGGAGATGAGCGGCATCACCTCCGACGGCACCAACCTGAACTTCAGCGTTACTGTCACCAACACCGGCGCTGTGGCGGGCAAGGATGTTGTAGAAATTTACAGCAATCCTCCCTACACCAACGGCGGCATCGAGAAGGCTACCGCAAACCTGCTGGACTTCGCCAAGACCTCTGAGCTGGCACCCGGCGCATCCGAGACCATCGAGTTCTCCATCCCGGTGGAGCAGCTGGCTTCCTATGATTACCAGACCAACGGCTGCTATGTGCTGGAAGCTGGCGACTATGTCATCAGCGCGAACGATGATTCCCACACCGTTGCCGATTCTGAAGTCTACACCGTTGCATCCGACAGCGTCTACAACGAGTCCAACAAGCGCGGCAGCGATGCTGTGGCTGCGACCAACGAGTTCGATTTCGCAGAAGGCGAGATCACCTATCTGTCCCGCGCCGACGGCTTTGCAAACTATGCCGAGGCGACCGCTGCTCCCGCCACCTATGAGATGACCGACGAGCAGAAGGCTGCCTTCGACAACGCACACACCTACGTCGAAGCTGGCTATCAGCAGGATGACGACGCCAACGCCGCCGACATCACCACCGGTGCCAAGAACGGCCTGAAGCTGGCCGATCTGCGCGGCGTGGATTACAACGACGCCCAGTGGGATGCCCTGCTGGATCAGATGTCCATCGACGATCTGCAGCAGATCATCGGCTTCGGCGGCTACCAGACCGCTGCGGTCTCCAGCATCGAGAAGGTCCGCACCAGTGACTGCGACGGCCCGGCTTCCATCAACAACTTCTTCACCGGTGTCGGTTCCGTCGGCTTCCCGGCTGCTGCCCTCATCGGCATGACCTGGGACAAGGATCTGGCCTACGCCTTCGGCGACAGCATCGGCGAGATGGCTGACGAGATGGATACCTCCGGCTGGTACGGTCCCGCTATGAACATCCACCGCACTGCTTTTGCAGGCCGTAACTTCGAGTACTACTCCGAGGACGGCGTGCTGTCCGGCGTGATGGCTTCCAACGCCATCAAGGGCGCACAGGATCGCGGTGTGTATGCTTACATGAAGCACTTCGCCCTGAACGATCAGGAAGGCAACCGTGCTTCCATGGTGGCGACCTGGTCCAACGAGCAGGCCATCCGTGAGATCTACCTCAAGCCCTTCGAGATCTCCGTCAAGGATGCAGACTGCCACGCGGTCATGTCTTCCTTCAACTACATCGGCACCCGCTGGACTGGCGGCTGCAAGGAGCTGCTGAAGAACGTCCTGCGCGGCGAGTGGGGCTTCGTGGGCTTCGTCGAGACAGACTACTTCGGCGTCTCCGGCTACATGACTGCTGACCAGTGCGTCCGCAACGGCAACGACCTGATGCTCTGCACCACCGGCAACGACTTCAACACCGTGACCGTGCTGACCAACAGCAGCAAGCAGGCCCTGCGCGAGTCCGCAAAGAACATCCTCTACACCGTGGTCAACAGCCGTGCATACGCAGAGGAGAACCTGAACCCCGGTATGGCAAAGTGGCAGATCGTCCTGATCGGTGCCGATGTTCTGGTGGCTCTGCTGTTCGTGACGCTGGAGGTCAAGACCCTCAAGGGCTACAAAAAGCGCAAGGAAGAGGAAGTCAACGCCTGATTTTAGGCAAGACGCTCTGAACGTTTGCAGCACCTGAACTGAAACCAGACCAAAGGCCCGCTGCGTAAAAACAGCGGGCCTTTTCTGGATTTGAAAAGGCAAAGAGGAAAATGCCATGAAACACACAGATATCATCAACAGCCTGAGTCTGGAACAGAAATGCGCCCTGCTGAGCGGCGGCACGGTGTTCACCACCCGGGCGCTGCCGGGCAAGGGCATCCCGGCCATTACCCTGTCGGACGGCCCCAACGGCGTGCGCAAGCAGGCGGGCGCAGCTGACCATCTGGGCCTGAACCCCAGTGTGCCCGCCACCTGCTTCCCCACCTCGGCCACCGTGGCCAACAGCTGGGACCCGGAGCTTGGCGAGGCTGTGGGCGCAGCCATGGGCGAAGAAGCAGCGGCACAGGGCGTGTCGGTGCTGCTGGGCCCCGGCCTGAACATCAAGCGCAGCCCCCTGTGCGGCCGCAACTTCGAGTATTTCTCGGAGGACCCCTACCTTGCCGGTAAGATGGCGGCGGCCTACGTCCGCGGCATCCAGAAAAACGGCATTGCCGCCTGCCCCAAGCACTTTGCCGTGAACAGTCAGGAGCTGCGCCGCATGGCCTCGGATTCCATCGTGGACGAGCGCACCCTGCGGGAAATTTACCTGACCGGCTTCGAGATGGTGGTCAAGGAGGCGCAGCCAAAGACCATCATGTCCGCCTATAACCTTGTCAACGGCACCTACGCCAACGAGAACGCCCACCTGCTCATGGAGATCCTGCGCAGGGACTGGGGCTTTGACGGCGCGGTGGTCACCGACTGGGGCGGCAGCAACGACCACGCCCTCGGCGTAAAGAACGGCTCTACGCTGGAAATGCCTGCCCCCGGCGGGGATGCCATCCGGGAGCTGATGAAGGCGGTGCAGACCGGCAAGATCACCGAAGCGGACGTGGACGCCCGGCTGGAGGAGCTGCTGGAACTGGTGTTCACCACCAAGGCGGCGGTGGACGCCGCACCCGGCAAGTTCGATGCCGACGCCCACCACGCACTGGCACGCCGGGCCGCTGCCCAGAGCATCGTGCTGCTGAAGAACGAAAACAGCCTGCTGCCCCTTGCAAAGGGGGAAAAGGTGGCGGTCATCGGCGACTTTGCCGAGACCCCCCGCTATCAGGGTGCAGGCTCCAGCGCCGTCAACTCCATCAAGGTGGATTCCTTCTTGGATTGCCTTGCCGAGAGCGGCCTGAACAGCGTCGGCTACGCCAAGGGCTTTGACCGGCAGGGCAAGCCCGACGAGGCACTGAAGGCCGAGGCGGTGCTGCTGGCAAAGAACGCCGATGTGGTGCTGCTGTGCATGGGTCTGGACGAGATCAAGGAGAGCGAGGGCATCGACCGCGCCGACATGAAGCTGGCAGAGAACCAGCTGGAACTGCTGACCGCTGTGGCGGCGGCAAACCCCAACGTGGTGCTGCTGCTGAGTGCAGGCTCCTCGCTGGAAAGCGATTGGGTCAAGGACTGCAAGGCGCTGGTCTACGGCTGCTTGGGCGGTCAGGCCGGTGCAGGCGCACTGGTCGAGGTACTCACCGGCGCGCAGAACCCCTGCGGTAAGCTGGCTGAGACTTGGGCGCGCAGCTACGCCGACACCCCCGCAAAGGCGCATTTCGGCGGCGACGGCCCCACTGTGGAGTACCGCGAGGGTCTGTATGTGGGCTACCGCTACTACGACACCGCCGGTGTGCCCACCGCTTTCCCCTTCGGCTACGGCCTGAGCTATACCAGCTTTGCGTACAGTGACCTGAAAGCAGACGAAAAGGGCGTGACCCTGACTGTCACCAACACCGGCAGCTGTGCCGGTGCCGAGGTGGTGCAGCTCTATGTGGCAAAGCCGGATGCAAAAGTTTTCCGCCCCGCCAAGGAGCTGAAGGGCTTTACCAAGGTGCAGCTGGAAGCCGGGGAGAGCAAGACCGTCACCATCCCGCTGGACGACAAGGCGTTCCGCTACTGGAATGTCAAGACCGACCGCTGGGAGGTGGAGGGCGGCAGCTATCAGCTGCTGGTGGGCGCTTCCAGCGCCGATATCCGCTTGACTGCCGCTGTCACGGTGGCGGGCACCGGCGCACCCGACCCCTATGCGGGCAAAAATCTGGAGCATTACCGCACTGCGCAGGTGCAGAACGTGCCGGACGCGGAGTTTGAAGCGCTGCTGGGCCGTCCCATCCCGGAGAATAAGGTGCACATCGACCGCAACATGACGCTGGGCGAGATGGGACACGGACGCAGCCCCATCGGCTGGCTGGCGGCTGCCGTGCTGGGCACCCTGCTGCGCCGCAGCATCAAAAAGGGCAAGCCCGACCTGAACATCCTGTTCCAGTACAATATGCCTCTGCGTGCGCTGGCCAAAATGACCAACGGCGCTATCAGCATGGGCATGGTGGACGGCATCGTGATGGAGCTGCAGGGCTTCTGGATCATCGGCCTTGTGCGGGTGATTTTTGAGGCCGTGAAGAACCTCGTGCTGAACAGCCGCATGGAAGAGCGCTTGAAAAACAGCTGAAAGGAAGCAGGCTATGAATTTCTGGAATAACTTCGCGGCAAAGCACCCCGCCGCTGCCAAGTGGGTGCGCGAGGGCGGCCTGTTTGTCATCGTGTCCAACCTCATCACGGTGTTCAAGTATCTGCTGCTGCAATTCCTGCCCAAGGCCTTTGCCAGCCTGCCGGTGGTGGATTTCGGCTGGCCGGGCATCGACATCACCCTGTTCGGCGAGACCTTCAAGTGGAACATCCTCGGCTACGATGCCGCCCACGGCGGTCTGCCCTACTTCTGCGCCTACATGATCGCCATGGTCATCGGCGAGTGCATCAACTTCCCCATCCAGCGCAATTTTGTGTTCCGCAGCAAGGGCAATCTGGCAAAACAGATCGGCTGGTATGTACTGGCCTTCTGCGTCATTACCTGCATCGTCAACTCCATCAACTGCATCTGGGTGGCGGTGGCCGGTCTGCTGGTACCGGACTTCATTTACAACATCGGCACCACCGTGCTCAACGGCGGCATCTCCATGGTCATCTTCTTCTTTGTGAATAAGATCATCTTCCCGGAGGGCGAAAAAGCCGCCAAATAATAAGACATCTCCTTCATTTTCTTCTTTTCATCATAAACCAGAAGGGCTGCTCCGTTCTCCGGGGCAGCCCTTTTGGTTTGAAGGAGAGCACCCCCTCAGTCATCGCGCAGCGATGACTGAGGGGGTGCCTGCCGCAGCCATCTTATTTTTGTTTTTCTGCACAAAATGTTCTGCGGGCAGGGTTTTCCTCTTGACAAGCGGGCAAATGTTTCGTACTATATTTAGTAGTATGGAATCAAAGACGCTGTACGCAGGTTTCAGTGTGACCCTGTACCCGTTTCAGGCAAAGCGTGCCTGTTTGATATAAAATGGAACCGTAAAGAGAAAAGCCGTATGCTTTTGCCCGTGCCGCCGGTTTTGGGTGGTGCGTATGGTTTTGGTGTCACTTTTTGCATTGAAAGCTCTTTCTATATCATTGCCCGTGTCCTGCTGCGCAGCGTCTCCTGCTTTTAATTTTGCATTGAATTGAAACAAAGGAGAGTGAACGCAATGACCGCGATCGGAGTGATCGTGGCCTTGATCGTTGCTGTTGTCGGTGTGGCTGCGGGCTATTTTATTGGTTACAACAACCGTAAAAAGACTGCCGAAGCCCAGATCGGCAGCGCCGAGGCCGAGGCTACCCGGCTGGTGAACGAGGCGATCAAGACCGCTGACCAGAAGCGCAAGGAAGCGGTTCTGGAAGCAAAGGACGAGGCTTTCCGTCTGAAAGCCGAGGTCGATGCCCAGAAGGCAGAGGCCGACAAGGAGATCAAGCAGC
>OGHF01002031.1_pt1 | contig 11038 bp, 10 predicted proteins | sample 1571481 | NCBI WGS metagenome assembly OGHF01 (sample SAMEA2581952, study PRJEB24529) | metagenome | biome: Human gut stool | place: China | collected 2011
AGTGTGCTCACCCACCCCACCACCGGCGGTGTGACGGCCAGCTTTGCAAGCCTTGGCGACATCATGCTGGCAGAGCCTGGCGCGCTGATCGGCTTTGCAGGTCCGCGGGTCATTGAGCAGACCATTGGCGAAAAGCTGCCTGCCGGATTCCAGCGTAGCGAGTTCCAGATGGAGCACGGCTTTGTGGATCAGGTGGTGCCCCGCAGCCAGCTGCGAGATACCCTGATCCAGGTCTTGCAGCTCCATGCAGGAGGAAAACACGAATGATCAAGGAAATTCTGGAGCAGCTGGCTCCGCTGGATGCGCAGATCACCGCCCTGAAGGGCAGCGGCGACGACATGGACGCCATCACGGCCCACGCCGCCGAGCTGGCAGAGCTTGCCGTAGAGGAGGACGAGATCCTGCGTGCCTGCGGCCCGCTGACCGCCGAGGACCGGGTCTTTCTGGCCCGGCACCCGGACCGCCCCCACATTGACGAGACCATCTCCGCCCTGTTCACCGACTTCTTTGAGCAGCGGGGCGACCGCCAGTGCAGGGAGGACCCCGCCATTCTGGGCGGTGTGGCCCGCTTCCACGGCATGCCGGTGACCGTCATCGGTCACCGCAAGGGCTCCACGCTGGAGGAGAATCTGGCCTGCAACTTCGGCATGCCGGGGCCGGAGGGCTACCGCAAGGCCCTGCGCCTGATGAAGCAGGCCGAGAAGTTCGGTCGGCCCATCATCACGTTCATCGACACGCCGGGCGCTTACCCCGGCAAGGACGCCGAGGAGCGCGGCCAGGGCGAGGCCATCGCCCGCAACCTGATGGAGATGAGCGGCCTGACCGTGCCGGTCGTTGCCGTGGTCACCGGCGAGGGTTCCTCCGGCGGTGCGCTGGCGCTGGGTGTGGCAAACCACATCCTCATGCTGGAAAACGCCGTCTACTCGGTGCTGAGCCCCGAGGGCTTTGCCAGCATCCTGTGGAAAGATCCTTCCCGCAGCGGCGAAGCCTGCGAGATGATGAAGCTGACCGCACAGGACCTGTACCGGGACGGCATCGTGGAAGAAGTGATCCCGGAGCCGGTGGGCGGTGCCCAGCGCGGCCACACGGTGCTGTTTGAGCAGCTGGACGCTGCCCTGTGGGCACACCTGAAAACGCTGTGCCGCATGAACGGCAGGGCCCTGGCCGACCAGCGCTACAAGAAATACCGCCAGATCGGAGAAATGAGGAACGCATGAAGGGCTTCCAGCTGATAGCCACCGGCGGGGCGCTGCCCGGCCGGACGGTCACGAACGAAGAGCTCAGCCGCACCGTGGACACCAGTGACGCGTGGATCACCTCCCGCACCGGCATCCGTACCCGGCACTGGTGCACCGCGGACGAATCCGCCGCCACGCTGGCCATTGCCGCCGCAAAACAGGCGCTGCAGCGCAGCGGCCTTGCCCCGGCAGACATCGCCTGCTGCGTGTGTGCCACCCTGTCGGCCCCGGACGCCACCCCCAGTGTGGCCTGTCAGGTACAGGCTGCGCTGGGCCTGCCGGAAAACCGGCCTGCGCTGGACGTCAACGCGGCCTGCTCCGGCTTTTTGTACGGCACTGCTGTGGCGCGGGGCCTGCTGGCCACGCTGGGCGGGCAGTACGCCCTGGTCATCGGGTGCGAAGCCCTTTCCCGCCTGATGGACCCCGCCGACCGCTCCACCTGCGTCCTCTTCGGGGACGGAGCCGGGGCGGCCATCTTCCGGCTGGCCGACACCCCCTTTGCCCTCACGCTGGGGGCCCGGGGCAGCGACGTCCTGCACGCCGGTGGGCCGGACCGGAACGGTTCTGCCCCCATCACCATGGACGGCAAAGCAGTGTTCCGCTTTGCGGTGGATGCCCTGCCCCGCTGCCTGCACACGGTGCTGGACGAGACCGGTAAGACGCTGGACGAGGTAGACTGGGTGGTCTGTCATCAGGCCAACAGCCGCATCATCGACCACTGTGTGCGGGCTCTGCACGCCGACCCGGCCAAATTCTACAAGAACATGGACCGCCACGGCAACACCAGCGCCGCCAGCATCCCGGTAGCCCTGAACGAGCTGGCCGAGACCGGGCAGCTGCAGCCGGGGCAGACGATCGCCTGCATCGGCTTTGGCGGCGGCCTGACCTGGGGCGGCATGATCGTGGAGTATAAGAAATAAAGGCTTCCCCCGAGGGGGAAGCCTTTCGCAGGAAAACTTTATGAAACTTTTAAATGAAATTTTAGGGACCAGATATCCCATCATCCAGGGCGGCATGGCCAACATCGCCACCGGCGAGTTTGCCGCCGCCTGCTCCAACGCGGGAGCGCTGGGCATCATCGGCGCGGGCGGCATGAACGCCGACACCCTGCGCGAGAACATCCGCCGCTGCAAGCAATTGACGGCCAAGCCCTTCGGCGTGAACATCATGCTGATGCACCCGCAGGCCGACGAGTTTGCCAAGATCGTGGTGGAAGAAGGCGTGCAGGTGGTCACCACCGGCGCGGGCAACCCCGGCAAGTATGTTCCCATGTGGAAAGCCGCCGGCATCAAGGTCATTCCCGTGGTGGCAGCGGCCGTGCTGGCAAAGCATCTAGAGCCGCTGGGCATCGACGCCGTCATTGCCGAGGGCACCGAGAGCGGCGGCCATGTGGGCGAGATGACCACCATGGCACTGGTGCCGCAGGTGGTGGACGCGGTCAGCGTGCCGGTCATCGCCGCAGGCGGCATTGCCGATGGCCGTCAGCTGGCGGCTGCGCTGGCGCTGGGCGCCTGCGGGGTGCAGGTGGGCACCTGCCTGCTGGCAAGCGAGGAGTGCCCCATTCACCCCAACTACAAGGCCGCGCTGCTCAAAGCCGGGGACAGTGACACCATCGTCACCGGACGCACCGTGGGTGCACCGGTGCGTGTGCTGAAAAACCGCATGAGCCGGGAGTATGTCCGTCAGGAAAAGGCGGGCGCCGATAAGATGGAGCTGGAAAAATACACGCTGGGCAGCCTGCGCCGCGCCGTCTTTGAGGGCGACACGGTAAGCGGCAGCCTGATGGCCGGTCAGGTGGCCGGAATGCTGCACGAGGTGCGCCCCGTGGCGGACATCCTTGCCGACCTGTGGCAGGGCGGGAGGCAGCGCATCGCCGCGCTGAACGCCGAATGCTGACCCTTGGCGGCAAGCCCCTGCAAGTACCCATTTTGCAGGGCGGCATGGGCGTGGGCGTCTCGCTGGGCGGGCTGGCCGGTGCGGTAGCAGCCTGCGGCGGCATGGGGTGCATCTCCACCGCCGATGCAGGCTACCGCGAGCCGGATTTTGCCCGCGACCCGGCGGCTGCAAACCACCGCGCCCTGACCGCAGAAATTCAAAAAGCCAAGGCCATTGCCGGGGGCATGGGTCTGGTAGCCATCAATGCGATGGTAGCCACCCGGGACTATGTCGAGGCTATCCGCACCGCCGTGGCGGCGGGGGTGGATGCCGTGGTCTCCGGTGCGGGTCTGCCGCTGGAGCTGCCGGGCATCGTGGGCACCAAAGAGGTGGCCATTGCGCCCATCGTATCCAGCGCCCGGGCGGCAAAGCTCATCCTGCGCCGCTGGGCAAAGGGCTTTGACCGCACCGCCGATTTTGTGGTCATTGAGGGCTGCAAGGCGGGCGGGCATCTCGGCTTTGCCGAGGAGGACCTGCTGGCCGACCGCTGCCAGACCTTGGACGAGATTCTGCCCGGGGTGCTGGCGGAGGTAAAACCCTACGAGGAGCAATACGGCCACGCTATCCCGGTATTTGTGGCGGGCGGCGTGTACACCGGTGCCGACATGGCACACTTTACAAAGCTTGGCGCTGCGGGTGTGCAGCTTGCTACCCGCTTTATCCCCACCTACGAGTGCGACGCCTCCCAGACCTACAAGGACGTGCTGCTGGCGGCAAAGCCGGAGGATGTGCGCATCATCCACAGCCCGGTGGGAATGCCCGGCCGCGCGCTGAACACCCCGCTGGTGCAGGCGCTGGCCGAGGGAAAACGCTTCCCGCCCAAGCACTGCGCCCGGTGTCTCAAGACCTGCGACCCCGCCGCTGTGCCCTACTGCATCACCCACGCCCTCATCGAGGCGGTGAAGGGCAACGTGGAGGAAGGGCTCTTCTTCTGCGGCGAAAACGTGGGCAGGCTGGATCGGATGCGCACCGTGCGCGAGCTGATGGACGAACTTGTGACCGAATGGAGGCAGAACTTATGAAGCTTGCCGTACTTTACGCCGGTCAGGGTGCGCAGCACCCCGGCATGGGCAAGGAATTTTACGAAGCATCTCCCGCCTTCCGGGCGGCCTTTGACAGCGCAGCGCTGGATTTTGACCTGCACCGCGTCTGCTTTGAGGACCCGGACGGCGTTTTGAACCAGACCGAGTACACCCAGCCCTGCATGGTGGCCTTTGCCTGCGGCGTGACCGCCGTGCTGGCCGAAAAGGGTGTAAAGCCCGCCTATCTGGCAGGGCTTTCGCTGGGCGAATACTCCGCGCTGCAGGCAGCCGGGGTGTTCACCGCAAAGCAGGCCATCGAGCTGACCGCCTTCCGGGGCAAGGCCATGGCCGAGGCTGCAAAAGGCCTTGCCTGCGGCATGACCGCCGTGCTGGGGCTGGACAGAGAAAAGCTGTCTGCCTGCTGCGAACAGGCGGCAGAGACGGGCTGTGTGCAGATCTGCAACTACAACTGCCCGGGGCAGCTGGTCATCGGCGGTGAGAAAGCCGCCGTGGAGCAGGCTGCCGCGCTGGCAAAGGAAGCCGGTGCCCGCCGCTGCATCCCGCTGAAGGTCAGCGGCCCCTTCCACACAAAGCTGATGGCTCCCGCAGGGGATGCGCTGGCACAGCGCTTTGCGGGCGAAAACTTCGGCACCATGGAGACGCCGGTGCTGTTCAACTGTCTGGGGCATGAAAAGGCCGAGACCGACAGCATCCCGCAGCTGCTGGTAAAGCAGGTGCAGAGCAGCGTCTACATGGAAGATACCCTGCGCCGTCTGGGCGAGCTGGGCGTGGACCACATTCTGGAGGTCGGCCCCGGCAACGCCCTGAGCGGTTTTGTGAAAAAGACCCTGCCCGGGGTGGTCTGCACCGCAGTGGAGACCCCGGAACAGCTGGATGCGGTGCTGACCGCATGGAAGGAAGCAGAATGAGCGAAGAAAAGCTGACCCGCGCCGCCATTGTTACCGGCGGCAGCCGGGGCATTGGCCGCGCAGTGTGCGTGGCACTGGCAAAGCAGGGCTGCAATGTGGTGGTGAACTACTGCCACGGCGCAGAGCCTGCGGAGCAGACGGCAGCGCTCTGCCGCGCCGAGGGCGTGCAGGCGGTGACCGTGCAGGCGGATGTATCCACCGCCGAGGGCTGCAAGGCGCTGTTCGATGCCGCTGCCGAGGCCTTTGGCCGGGTGGATGTGCTGGTGAACAACGCGGGCATCACCCGGGACAACCTGATTTTGCGCCTGACCGAGCAGGATTTTGACGCAGTGCTGGACACCAACCTGAAAAGCGCCTTTCTCTGCTGCAAGGAGGCCGCCCGCCGCATGGTGCGCCAGCGCTATGGCCGCATCGTGAACCTTTCCAGCGTGGTGGCGCTGCGGGGCAACGCCGGGCAGACCAACTACGCCGCCAGCAAGGCGGGGCTCATCGGTCTGACCAAGAGCCTTGCCCGGGAACTGGCCGCGCGGAACGTGACCGTGAACGCGGTAGCACCCGGCTTTATCGACACCGACATGACTGCCGTGCTGCCGGAGGCGGTGCGCACCGGCATGACGCAGGGCATCCCCGCGGGCCGCGCAGGCCAGCCGGAGGATGTGGCACAGGCAGTGGCGTTTTTTGCCGCAGAACAAAGCAGCTATCTCACCGGGCAGGTGCTCTGTGTGGACGGCGGCATGGCAATGTAAAGGAGAACCCTTATGGAAAAACGCAGAGTTGTGATCACCGGCCTTGGCACGGTGAACCCGCTGGGCAACAATGTGGCGGACAGCTGGGCAGCAGCCCGTGCCGGTAAATGCGGCATCGGCCCCATCACCCAGTTCGACACCACCGACTTCAAGTGCAAGCTGGCTGGTGAGGTAAAGGATTTTGACCCCGAGAGCGTGGTGGACAAAAAGGAAGTCCGCAAAATGGCGCGCTTCACCCTGCTGGCACTGGGCGCTGCCGCCGAAGCCATTGCAGACAGCGGCCTTGATACCGAGGCCGAGGGCAAGGACATCGGCGTCATCCTGTCCAGCGGCATCGGCGGTCTGCCCACGATCGAGGAGCAGCACGCCCGCGGCGAGGAAAAGGGCATGGAGAAGGTAAGCCCCTACTTTGTGCCCATGGCCATTGCCAACATGGCAGCGGCGCAGGTGGCCATCCGCTTCGGTCTGAAGGGCATGTGCACCTGCCCGGTCACGGCCTGCGCCGGCGGCACCAACGCCGTAGGCGACGCCTTCCACCGCATCCGGGACGGCTATGAGCCGGTGATGGTCTGCGGCGGCGCGGAAAGCTGCATCAGCCCCTTGGGCATCGGCGGCTTTACCAGCATGAAGGCACTTTCCACCGCCACCGACCCGGACGCTGCCAGCCTGCCCTTTGACGCCCGCCGCGGCGGCTTTGTCATGGGTGAGGGCAGCGGTGTGCTGGTGCTGGAAGAACTGGAGCACGCAAGAGCGCGCGGCGCACACATCTATGCCGAGGTGGTGGGCTACGGTGCCAACTGCGATGCCTATCACTTTACCGCTCCGGCTCCCGGCGGCGCAGGTGCCATCGACTGCATGAAGCTGACCTTGGTGGATGCCGACATCGCACCGGAGCAGGTGAATCACATCAACGCCCACGGCACCGGCACCCACATGAACGATGCCTGCGAGACTGCCGCCATCCACGCCGTGTTCGGCGCACACGCCAAGGAGATGACCGTGGTCAGCACCAAGAGCATGACCGGCCATCTGCTGGGCGGCGCGGGCGGCATCGAGGCCGTGTTTACCGCGCTGGCACTGCGGGACCAGTTCGCCCCGCCCACCATCCACTACGCCCAGCCCGACCCGGAGTGCGATCTGGACTATGTGCCCAACACCGGGCGGCAGCAGGAGATGCAGTACGCGCTGAGCAACAGCTTGGGCTTTGGCGGCCACAACGCCTGCATCGCCCTGCGCAGATGGGAGGGCTGACCCATGGCAGAGCCCCGTACCGTGCGTGAAAACGCCAACACCCTGAGCAGTGTACAGATCGCGGAGATCCTGCCCCACCGCTACCCCTTTGCCCTCGTGGACCGTGTTCTGGACTACGAGCCGGGGCAGTGGGCCATCGGCCGCAAGTGCGTCACCCGCAACGAGGAATTCTTCAACGGCCACTTCCCGGCGCAGCCGGTCATGCCCGGCGTGCTGCTGCTGGAAGCATTGGCACAGACCGGCGCTGTGGCGGCGTTGAGCCTGCCGGAAAACAAGGGCAAGCTTGCGCTGTTCGGCGGCATCAAGAGTGCCCGCTTCCGCAAGCAGGTCACCCCCGGGGACGTGCTCACCCTCCACTGCGAGCTGGTACAGCAGCACGGCGCTGTGGGCGTAGGCAAGGCCTCGGCATGGGTGGACGGCAAGTGCGCCGTCACCGCAGAGCTGACCTTTGTGCTGACCGACGCAGCAGAATAAAATGAATGAAAAAGAGATAGGCGATCCCTTTCGGGAAAGCCTATCTCTTTTTTTGTGTCTGTTCCGGTCGGTTTACTCTGCGGCAGCTGTCCCGGTGTCTGCTTCAGCAGTGGGGGCAGACTCTGTCGGGGCGGTCGCCGCCTGTTCCTTTTCCATCCACTCCCGCACGCGGTCGGGGCGGTTGGTGATGTAGGCATCGGCACCGGTGCGCAGCAGGCTGCGGACGGCATCCTCCGTGTCCACCGTCCACAAAGACACCTTGATGCCCATCTCGTGCAGTTTGTCAATGAAACCGGCGTTTTTATAGGCGGTGTGGTACTCACAGCTGACCCACTCCGGCGCAAAGTCCAGACTGCGGATGTAGGCGGGCAGATCCCGCTGCGACAACAGGTTTTTGTAGATCTCGTTCAGGCTCTCGCCGGGAAAGTTTGCCCGCAGCATACTTACCTTATCGCTCATCCATCGGGTCATCCAGCTGCAATTTTCCTCGTCTGCTACGCTCTCCGGCAGGGCGGCATCCATGGCTTCTATGTCCTCTATGCCGTTGGTCAGTCCAAGATCCTTCCAGATGATGGGCGGCGGCAGCAGCATGCTTTCCAGCTCGCCGTATACCAGTGCACCCACCCGCAATTCGGGCATCAACTGCTTTGCCTGCCGCAGCAGCGCGTGGTTGAAGGAAACAAGGATCACCTGTTCTACCATCTCGGTCTGCTGCAGCACTTCCAGCACCCGGGGCACAAAGTCCGGGTCGTTGTCCATGGTGGATTTCAGTTCCAGATGCACGGTGCATCCCGGCATCTGCCTGCACAGTTCCATGGCCTCCTGCAGGGTGGCGATCTTCTCGTCCTGAAAGATGGCGTCCTTCCAGCTGCCAAAATCCAGTTCCTTTAAATCGCCCATGGTCATATCATAGATCTTGCCGGAAATATCCGTGTGCAGATCGATCATATAGTCGTGGTGGATCACAAGCCCGGCGTCAATGGTCTGCTGTACGTCCATCTCTACGCCGTCCGCGCCAATCTCCATGGCTTTTTTAAAGGCAGTCAGGGTGTTTTCCGGTGCAAGATAGGAAGCACCGCGGTGTGCAATGATTTGTGGTGTCATAAATTTTCTCCGTTATCGGTTCTTCCTCACACTTTTACGCCCCGGCGCTGCCATACCGCAAACAGTGCCGGGGCGCTTGCTCAGGTCAGGTCCTCGCCGTCTGAAGCGATGACCTTTTTATACCAGTAAAAACTGTCCTTCCGGCTGCGGGCAAGGGTGCCGTTGCCGTCGTTGTCCTTGTCCACATAGATAAAGCCGTACCGCTTTTTCATCTCGCCGGTGGAGGCGCTCACAAGGTCGATGGGACCCCATGTGGTGTAGCCCATCAGCGGCAGACCGTCCTCGTTGATGGCCTTTTCCATCTCCTCGATGTGCGCCCGCAGGTAGTCGATGCGGTAGCTGTCGTGGATGGAGCCGTCCGGCTCTACGGTATCCACCGCACCCAGACCGTTCTCCACGATGAACATGGGCTTTTCGTACCGGTCGTAGATGGTGTTCAGGGTCACCCGTAGACCCACCGGGTCGATGGCCCAGCCCCACTCGCTGACTTTCAGGTAGGGGTTCTTCACCGATGCAGACACGGCGTTGCCTTCCGCATTCTCTGCCGCCATCAGCGCTTTATCCACCGTGATGCAGCGGCTGGAATAGTAGCTGAAGGACACAAAATCCACCGTGCCCTCCCGCAGCGTGCGGTCATCCTCCGGCTGGGTATGCAGCTGCACCCCGGCACGCTCCATCCGCTTTTTGGCCCACACAGGGTAAGCGCCGCGCACCTGTACGTCGGTAAAGAAGTAGTTGTCCCGGTCTGCCTCCTGCGCCGCCCGCACATCCTCCGGGGCGCAGGTGCGGGGGTAGAACTGCCCTGCCGCCAGCATACAGCCCACCATGGCGTCCGGCATTTTTTCGTGCGCCAGCTTTACCGCCTTTGCGCTGGCCACCAGCTCGTGATGGGCAGCCTGATACTTGACCTGCTCCACATTTTCGCCGGGGTAGAACACCAGCCCTGCGCCGGTAAAGGACAGGTGCAGCAGCATATTGATCTCGTTGAAGGTGAGCCAGTACTTCACCTTGCCTTTGAAGCGGTCGAACAGCACCTCGCAGTAGTGGACGTAGGCGTCCACCATGCGGCGGTCTTTCCAGCCGCCGTATTTTTTGATGAGGGCAATGGGAGTGTCAAAGTGGCAGATGGTGACCAGCGGCTCAATGCCGTACTTATGGCACTCGTCAAAAATGCTGTCGTAGAAGGCCAGTCCTGCCTCGTTGGGCTGAGCGTCATCGCCGTTGGGCAGGATGCGGGTCCATGCAATGGACAGCCGGAAGCACTTGAAGCCCATCTCTGCAAACAGGGCGATATCCTCTTTATAATGGTGATACAGGTCAATGGCCTCGTGACTGGGGTAGAAATGCGCGTCATCGCAGCCCAGCATTTCCATATAGCCCGTTGCCACCGGAAAACGGTCCGGGCCGAAGGGGGTCACATCCACCGTAGCCAGACCCTTGCCGTCTGCCTGCCATGCACCCTCGCACTGGTTGGCAGCGGTAGCGCCGCCCCACAAAAAGCCCTTGGGAAATTTGCCCATACTCTTTACCTCCTTGTTTACTTTTGCGCCCCTGCGGAGCGCAGATATACGCATACTACTATGATACCGCAACTGGCGGCGCTTGTCCATGACTGCATTTTGCAAAGGTGCGTGCATTTGGGGATAAAGTACGACTTTTATCGTCAAAACGCTGAAATTTCCTGCTGTTTTTTGCGCACTTTTCACGATAAAAACACAAAACTTGCCCGTTTTTCTTTTATTCTGTTCCTTTTAAACCGCGCGGCAGTATGGTAGAATAGTAGGGTAAGAACTGCGCTGCGCTGCTGCGCTGCTGAGAACATGGAAAAATGGAGTGTTTGATTATGACTGAGTTCAAACCCATCAAAGAAGGCAAAGTCCGCGAGATCTACGACAATGGCGACAGCCTGATCATGGTTGCCACCGACCGCATTTCTGCGTTTGACGTCATCCTGAAAAACAAGGTCACCAAAAAGGGCACCGTGCTCACCCAGATGAGCAAGTTCTGGTTCGATTACACCCGCGATCTGCTGCCCAACCACATGTTGAGCGTGGATGTGCAGGATATGCCGGAGTTCTTCCGCCAGCCCCAGTTCACCGGCAACAGCATGATGTGCCGCAAGTTGACCATGCTGCCCATCGAGTGCATTGTGCGCGGCTACATTACCGGCAGCGGCTGGGCAAGCTACCAAAAGACCGGCAAGGTGTGCGGCATCCAGCTGCCCGAGGGCCTGCAGGAGTCCGATAAGCTGCCCGAGCCCATCTACACCCCCTCCACCAAGGCAGAGATCGGCGACCACGACGAGAACATCTCCTACGAGCAGAGCATCGACGTGCTGG
>OGHF01002035.1_pt1 | contig 11004 bp, 8 predicted proteins | sample 1571481 | NCBI WGS metagenome assembly OGHF01 (sample SAMEA2581952, study PRJEB24529) | metagenome | biome: Human gut stool | place: China | collected 2011
GCGCTCCAGGCCGTGGATCAGCACCTCGGCGGTGGCGATGTTGGTGGCCATGGGGATGTTGTGCACATCGCACAGGCGCAGCAGAGTCATCTCGTTGGGCTCGCTGGGCTTTGCATTGATAGGGTCGCGGAAAAACAACAGCAGGTCGATCTCATTGCAGGCAATGCGGGACGCGATCTGCTGGTCGCCGCCCTGCACACCGGCCAGAAAACGCTGCACCTGCAGGCCCGTCGCCTCGGCGATGAGCTTGCCGGTTGTGCCGGTCGCCACCAACTTATGCTGGCTCAGGATGCGGCAGTACGCCGTACAAAACTGAACCATCAACTCCTTTTTGGAGTCATGCGCAATCAGTGCAATCGTCATCTGTTATCTCTCCTCTGTCGTGTCATTTGCGGAAATTTCCCTTTGTACAAAATGATATCACAAAATCCAATCATTTACAACCGGTTTTTATACAGAATATTCAATTTTGTCTTAAATTTTCAGAGTGTGCACCGCAAAACGACGTTAGTCTGCACTTCCCTGCTCCGGCTGTGTCTCATCCTGTGCGGCACCGGCAGTGTCCGTGGTATCGGCCGTGCCGGTCGTGTCATCCGAAGGATCCGCGCTCAGAGCAGGGTTCACATAGGGATCCACCTCCAGCGTGCCATCCTTCATGGCAAAGTAGGCATTGGCGATGTCCACCACCAGATCACCGGTGCGGGCACCGTAGCCGCCGTACTCCACCGTGATGCCGATGGCGATCTCCGGGTCGTCGGCCGGCAGGTAGGCGATCATCATCGCGTTCAGGTAGTGCTTGCCGGGGGCGTAGGTCTCACTGCGCTGGGGGGTGCCAGTCTTGCAGGCAATGGCGATCGGGTAGCTGGAGATCTTGCCGGTGATGGTACTGGGCACCAGTTTCATGCCCTGCCGCACCAGTGCAAAGGTGGTGCCGTTGTCCTCCACCACATCCATCACTTCGGGCTGGGTCTCATGGATCACCTCGCCGGTATTCGTGTCGAGGATGGCCTTGACGAAATGGGTGCGGTAGCGCACACCGTTGTTGGCCAGCGTAGCCGCATAAGTGGCCAGCTGAATGGGGGTGACCACCGTATTGCCCTGACCGATGGCCGCCTGAATGTCCAGCGAGGTGTTGTAGTTGCTGTCGTTCTTGGTGGTCAGACGGCCCAGGCTCTCGCTCACCTCCACGCCGGTGCGCTGAGCCAGACCCAGCTTGTAGGCATAGGCGTCGTAGACGTCACTGGTCAGGCGGCGGCCCACATCGTAGAAGAAGATGTTGCAGCTCCACTTGATGGCATCCACCACGCTGATGTTGCCTCTGTGGCCGTGCTGGGTGCAGCGGGGACGGTAGTCCTTGTAATAGGTATACACACCTGTAGAGATCACGGTGGAATACTGGTTGATCAGGCCGCTGTCCAGTGCGGCCACGGCCACGGCCGGCTTAAAGGTGGAGCCGGGCGTGTACAGACCCTGCAGGCTGCGGTTGAACAGCGGCAGGCTGGGGTCGGCGCTGTATTCGTCGTACTGAGTGGCATACAGGTTCTGGTCAAAGCTGGGGTAGTTGGAGGCCGCCAGCACGCCGCCATTCTTCACATCAATGACCACCGCCGCACCGGCTGCCGCTTTCATGTTGCCGGTGTTGTAGGTGCGGTTGATCATGTCAATGTTGTTGGCCAGTGCCTTGTTCACCGCCCGCTGGAAGTCGCTGTTGATGGTCAGCTGCACCGTGTGGCCCGGTTCCGGCACAGTGGTGAGCTGCGTGTTCACGATCACACCGTCGGAATTGCGGGTGATGGTCTCCACACCGTCCTTGCCGCGCAGTTCATCCTCATAGGCAGACTCCAGGCCCGAGATGCCCAGCACATCGTTCATGTTGTAGCCCTTGTCCCGCAGGGGGTAGGTCACCTGGCCGTTCTCGTCGGTCACCTTCCACTTTTCGGCGGTGATCTTGCCCACACGGCCCAGCACATGAGGGATGATGTCGCCCTCATCGTAGCTGCGGGTGCTGGTCTGCACGATCTCCACGCCGGGCAGCGACAGGCTGTTCTCCTTGATGGTGGCCACGGTCACGTCGCTGACGTTTTCCGCCATCACAAAGTTGTTCACGTTGGAAAATGCCTGCAGTTCCATCTCATAGTGGATGCCGGCCAGGGTGCGCTGCCAGCGCAGCGGCAGATCCTGCAGGTTGTTTTTCTCCACCAGCATTTCCATCACGTCGTTGGCGGTGGCATACTGCTGCAGGCCCAGGTTCTCCTTCATCGTGGTCAGCTGCCGCTGGTCGCTGCTGCTGTCATCCCGGGCTGTAAAGGTATAGTTGCCCGCCGCGTCCGGCTGGCTGATGAGCAGGGTATCGGTCCAGCTTTCGCCATTTTTCTCAAACAGCTCCACCACCCGCTGCAGCAGGCTGTCCAGATCCTCGTCCCCCATCTGCAGCTTGTTGAGCACCACGTTGTAGCTGGTGGTCGTGGTGGCAATGCGCTTGCCGGTGCTGTCCACGATGTCGCCGCGGGCAGCGGTGACCGTAAAGTTATAGTCCGTCGTGTTGGTGGCCCGGGACTTGTACTCGTCGTCGTTGACCAACTGCAGAAAGATCAGCCGCAGGGCGTACAGGCCCATGACCAGTGCCGCCACAGCGATCAGCAGCACCATGCGCCGCATGACGGTCTTGCGTTCGTTTTGGTTCATCCGTAGTTCCTCCGGCGGTCAGACCACGCCGTTGTCGATCTTGAACTTGTTGTAAATGTGCCGCACGATGGCAAACTCCACCAGCGACGCCGGAATGGTAAGGGCCGCCGAGGGCAGCACGAACCACAGGTAGCGCTGTGCCGAGCCGCTGTAGCCGGGCATCCGGTAAAAGAACAGCCAGTCGCAGGAGAGCACCAGCAAAGCCGCTGCGGCCGAGATGACCGCAAAGTTGCCCGGAGCGCTCTGCAGGTACAGCTGCACCAGCACGCCCACGGCAAAGCAGAGCAGCATCATTTCCAGTGCCAGCATGCCCACGGTGCGCCCGGCGGTGTAATCCCACAGCAGGCCGCACACCATGCCGAACAGTGCTCCGGCAAATTCGCCCTCACACACCGACACGGCCAGACAGAGCGGCAGCAGCAGCAGCGGCTTTGCCTGACCCAGCTGGAACAGCCCCGGCGTGGTCTGCAGCGCCGCACACACAAACAGGCCCAGCACATAGCAGCACCACTTCAGGATCTGGCTGCGGCTGCGCTTGCGGCGAGATTCCATACATCTGCCTCCTTAATATTCGGTAACGATGAACACATGCTTGACCGTGCGCGGGTCGGCACCCGGCAGGATGACCGCACTGGAGGACTTGCCGCTCTGCTCCGGCACCACTTCCTGCACAGTGCCCACCAGCAGGTTTGCCGGGAACACCCCGCCCAGACCGGTGGTGATCACCTGATCGCCCTTGCGGGCCTCGGTGGTGCGGTCCAGATTGGTCAGCACGCACTGACCGTCGGCGGCATAGTCGGCGCTGCCGGTGATGATGCCGTTGTCCCGGGTGCGGGACACGACGCCCGCCGCATTGAAGCTGGGGTGCAGGATGGTCATGATCTTGCAGCTGGTGAGGTCGGCTTCCCGCACCACGCCCAGCAGATAGCCCTCGTCGCTGATGACGGCGTCGTTGACGGCCACACCGTCCAGTGTGCCTCTGTCCAGCGTGAAGCCCCAGAAGGAGTCCAGCGGGTCGCGGCCAATGACGAAGGAGGACGTGTAGCTCATCTCCGGGTGCTGCTCCTGAATGTTGGCCAGCGCCTTGTAGGCTTCGTTCTCGGCCTTGAGCTTGTCGTAGTCCACCATCTGGGAGCGCAGAGAGGCGTTTTCCTCGCTGAGCTGCTGGTTTTCTTCCAGAATGGCGTCGATGTTGGCGTAGTTCTCCCACAGGGAGGCCACGCCGCTGCTCACCGCCGCTGCTGCCCGCTGGAACGGGGCTACCGCCACGCTCAGCAGCTCCTGCGGGGCGGCGGTCAGGCGTCCGTTCGCGCCTGCATAGGCCATGATGCCCACGAGGAAGACCGCGATGGCAATGAGTATCTTAAATTTCCATGTGTCAAAAAAATCCTTCAAGGCGGGTTCCTCCCGAATCTGCAAAAAAGCGCGGACAGCCGTGCCATCCGCGCTCAAAACTCATCTTCTGCGGCGCAGCAGCGCAAAGGTCCTCCCTCAGCGTACCGCCGCAAATGGCACAGCCGAGGCTTACATATGACCGCCGTCGGTATCCAGAACGTCGTGCAGGACATCCACATGGTCCAGCACAGCACCGGCACCCTTGGCCACGCAGTCCAGCGGGTCCTCGGCCACATGGACATCGATGCCGGTCTCGCTCTCAATGAGCTTGTCGAGGCCGCGCAGCAGTGCGCCGCCGCCGGTCAGGGTGATGCCGTGGTCGATGATGTCGGCGCTCAGCTCGGGCGGAGTGCGCTCCAGAGTCTCCTTGATGGCGCTGGTGATCTTGACCAGGCACTCCAGCAGAGCCTCACGGACATCCTCGGAGTGGACGACGACGTTCTTGGGCAGGCCGTCCACGAGGTTGCGGCCCTTGATCTCGAGGGTCATCTCGGGGTCCATCGGGTAGGCAGAGCCGATCTCGATCTTGATCTGCTCGGCAGTGCGCTCACCGATGAGAAGGTTATACTTGCGCTTGATGAAGGCGATGATGGCCTGGTCGAACATATCGCCGGCCATCCGCACGCTGCGGGAAGCCACGATGCCGCCCAGAGAGATGACGGCGATCTCGGCCGTGCCGCCGCCGATGTCCACGATCATGCTGCCGGTGGGCTCGCTGATGGGCAGACCTGCGCCGATGGCAGCGGCCATGGGCTCCTCGATGACCGACACCTGACGGGCGCCGGCCTTCAGAGCGGCCTCACGCACAGCGCGGCGCTCCACCTCGGTGACGCCCGACGGGATGCAGATGACCACGCGGGGGCGGGAGAACATGCTGTTGCCGCAGGCTTTTTTGAGGAAGGTCTCCAGCATATTGGCGGTGATGTCGAAGTCGGCGATGACGCCATCCTTCAGGGGGCGGACAGCCACGATGCTGCCGGGGGTGCGGCCGATGACGGCCTTTGCCTCAGCGCCCACGCAGCGCACTTCGTCGCTCTTGGTGTCCACGGCCACAACAGAGGGCTCACGCATGATGATGCCCTTGCCCTTCATGTAAACGAGGGTATTGGCAGTACCGAGATCGATACCAACATCCTTTGAAAACAAACTCATATAGTCTTCTCTCCTTACGATTTTCCAGGGTCTATTCCAAAACGCAGAGCCGCCCGCTCAGACCAACGGGCAGCTCATCGCAGAATAACACGTTTTTATTATAGCCGCAAGGCGCGCTTTTCTCAAGCATTTCCGTAAACTTTTTCGAGTTTTTTCATTTTTGGCCGCCGGGGCCGCTTTTCTGTGTCCTGCATCAGAATCTGTTCAGCAGACGGGCCGTCCGGCTGACGGGCAGGCCCATGATGGTGTAGTAGTCCCCTTCCAGCCGGTCGAGCCAGAGGGCTGCGCGGCCCTGGATGGCGTAGGCACCGGCCTTGTCGTAGGGCTCTTTGGTGGCCGTGTAGGCGTCGATCTCCCCTTCCGAAATCGGGAAGAAGGTCACCTTGCAACTGTCCACGAAGCTCTCGGTGCGTACGCCGTCCGATACGCAGACGCCGGTATGCACCTCGTGGGTCGCGCCGGACAGGGCGCGGAGCATCCGCTTTGCGTCCTCCACGCTGTGGGGCTTGCCGAAGACTTCGCCGCCCACATCCACGACGGTGTCACATCCCAGCACCACCGCGCCGGGATGGTCTTTTGCCACAGCGAGGCACTTGCCCCGGGCCAGCTTTTCCACCAACTGGGCCGGAGTGGGTGCAGTGACTCCGCTCTCGTCGAAATCGCTGACGCAGATGGTGAAGTCCGTCGTGTATAAGCTCAGAAGCTCCTTCCGGCGCGGACTGCCGGAGGCTAAGATCAGGTTCTTCATCATCATTTCCCCGTCGAGCCGAAGCCGCCCTCGCCGCGGGCGGTCTCATCCAGTGCGTCGGCCTGCACGAATGCCGCCGTGTACACCGGCGCGATGCAGAGCTGGGCCACCCGCTCGCCGGGCTGGATGGTATAAGCCTCCGCGCCCAGATTGACCATCGGGACTTTCAGCTCACCGCGGTAGTCGCTGTCCACGACGCCGACGCCGTTGGCCATGCAGAGGCCGTGCTTGATGGACAGACCGCTGCGGGCATAGACCAGCGCCACAGCGTGTGCGCCGGGCAGCTCGATGGCAAGGCCGGTGGGCACCAGCACCCGCTGCATGGGCTGGACGGTCAGCGGCTCATCCAGCACAGCGCACAGGTCGGCGGCGGCAGAGCCGGAGGTGGCGTAGGCGGGCGTCTTTGCGCGGAGGTCTAACACTTTGTATTTTACAGTGATGGGTTCCATAGTATACCTCTTTTATTTTCAGTTCGTTCCCTTAAAGTACAATCCTCTCGTGAACTCACCCTCAAACGGTGCGTGCTGACGGATGCCGTCGAGGATGGCGGCGGCCTCTTCCCTGCTTTCCAGCGTGAAGTAAGCCACGCCGTAGTCCACGGTCAGTGCGCCGGGCTTGTCGCCCATATAGATGGGGACGGGATTATAAATAGTACGGACGCCCAGCCCGCACCGCACCGGGAACTTCTTCGCCTTGCGGTCGGTGAGCAGGCCGGTCTTGTCGCAGTGGGCGCAGTCGTGGATGTTCTGCAGCGGGCAGGCGCGGGTGACCATCAGCGGCATATGGCCGTAGGTGATGACGCCGGTCGGCACAGGCTTGCCGTCACGAGTCGGCGCGATGGTGCTGATGTCGCTGTCCTTCACCTCGGGCAGGATGAGCACCGAGCTCAGGCCAAGGTCCGCATAATACTGGGCCGCGAGGTTATTGGTGACGTTGAGGCCGAAGCCGCCGGTCATGGGCAGGCCGCGGCAGAGCCGCAGGTGGGCGATGTTGCTCACCTCATAGCCCGCAAAGCCCGCGTCCTGGGTGGCCGCGATGCGGCGGGCGGTGTCCTCTTCCAGTGCGCCGAACATGACGCGGGGCAGTTCGAGAAGGGTCTTCTCCCGCCACTCGCGGGGGACGCGGTCGGCCTGCGCGATGGGCAGGATGAGGTATTCCACCCCGCTCAGCGCCTGCTCCGGTACCTGCTCCCAGCGCTCGAACCGGGCGCGGAGGGTACGGTGGGGCGGCAGAGTGCGCAGCGGCAGAGGCGGAAGCTCCACCTCATTCACCGGCCACGGGCGCAGGGTCTCCCGCTTTTTCAGCAGGGCGTCCAGTGCCTCGCGGCGCAGCTCGTTGACGGCACTGCCCGGCACGAACCAGGGGCCGCCATCCATCTCCACGTCGATTTTTTCGGCAGAGAAAGGCGTGCCGCCGGTCTTGCTCAGGCTGCGGCTCAGGCTCTCGGTGGGGTCGGTGCGGGCGGGCTGAGGTTCGGCGTCGCCGTAGGCGAAGGCTTTGTTGGTGCCGTCAGTGACGGTCAGCTTCTCGCCGCCCTCTTCAATTTCAATTTTCATCTCCACCGGCACGCGGGAACGCTCCCGGCGGTACAGCTCCCGCAGGGCGGGCAGGGTCTTCCTGGTCAGCTCGGCGTCGGCCTCGCTGCGGACGCCGAACATCGTGCCGTCGATCTTTCCGTCCAGATAACCGGAGGTGAAGCCGGAGCGGCTGAACGCATTCTTCAGCAGGTCGCGGTCATAGGCGCGGCCCTCGCGGCCTGCCAGACAGGCGTTGACGGCAGCAGCTACATACTCCGGCGTCCGCAGACGGCCTTCGATTTTCGCCGATGCTACGCCGATAGCCTGCAGCTTGTCCAGCTTGTCGATGACGGAGTTGTCCTTGAGGGACAGGTGGTGCAGACGGCCCGGCTTGCCCTCGGGCAGACTGTTGGCCTCGAAGGGCAGGCGGCAGGGGCCGGCGCAGGAGCCGCGGTTGCCGCTCCGTCCGCCCAGGAAAGCCGACATATAGCACTGGCCGCTGACGCACATGCAGAGTGCGCCGTGGACGAAGCACTCCGTCTCGATGCCGCAGTGCCTGGTGATGTGCTCCACCTCGGGCAGGCTCAGCTCACGGGCCAGCACGACCCGGGCAAAGCCCAGCTCTTTCAGCTCCAGTGCGCCCTGCAGGGTGTGGACGCTCATCTGGGTGGAACCGTGGCGGGGCAGCTGGGGCGCGATGTCCCCGATGAGCTTCGCCACCGCGAGGTCCTGACAGATGACGGCGTCGGCCCCGCTGGCGGCGACGGCCCGCACGGCGTCGGCCAGACCCGCCAGCTCGCCGCCGTAGACGGTGGTATTCAGCGCCACATGGACGGCCACGCCCCGGGCATGGCAGAACCGGACGGCTTCTTTCAGGCTGTCGGCATCAAAATTGCCCGCACCGGTGCGGGCGTTGAAGCCGGAAAACCCCAGATATACTGCGTCCGCGCCGCTGAATACTGCTGCGCGGAGCATTTCTTCACTGCCCACAGGGGCAAGGATCTCAATTTTTGACATAGCTCTCCCTTTGACATTTATATAATGTAAATCACTTCTGCTGCAGCTTGGCCAGCTGTTCCCGCAGAGCGGCATTTTCCCGCTTGAGGGTCTCGTTCTCCGCCTTGACCTTATCCGCTGCCAGCTTCGCCTTGGCTGCATCGGAAATGTAGTCCTGTATCTGGCTGCGCATATTCTCGGCGCTGCCCGCGCTCTTGCGGTACTCGTCCAGATAGTCCATCGCGCAGAACACCGCCGCCTTGGTCACAGAGAGGTTGCCGTTGTTGTCCAGCAGCTTCGTGATGTCATCGTCCAGCTTCTTGGCCAGTGTGGTGATGTAGTTCTCGGTATCGGTCGTTGCGATGGCGTAGGGTGCGCCTGCAATGGTCACTCTCACTTTATTTACCATATCGTCCTCACTTTGCGCGGCACACGCCCTGCTGGGCCGGTCATTTCCGGTCATTTTCCGCCGTTTCCGGGATTTTCGGAAACTATTTCAGCCCGGACAGGAGCGCTTTGCTGCGGCTTTTTCATGTTCAGCCGAGTTTGTCCCCGAATTACCCGCCCGAGCCGGTGCATTTCGGGGCAAACACGGCCCTTGTCTCCCTTTATTATAATATAAATAGTGCGCGAGAAAAAGTGCTATTTTTGAATTTTTGGCATATTTGTCAGAAACATTGCTATAAAAATGTCAGATACGGCAAAAATGGTTCCTTTTTCTTGCAATCCCCATCCGGAGTGATTATAATACTATTGTTATGTGTTATGCGAGGGGCGAGGGAATTAGAGGAGAAATGCCCTGTCACCGTACTAATTCAAAAAATTTAAGCATTCGTGCGGATAGGAGTTCATTTATGACTACAAAAGAATTTGCAAAAATTCTTCAGGACAAGCTCACCAGCGAATATGGTGTTGACCTGAGCGTTGCATCTCATCAGCAGATCTACCGCGCTCTGGCCCTCATCTGCCGCCAGATGATGAGCGAGAACCATAAGAAGTTCCAGTCCAAGGCCATCGGCACCGGCTCCAAGCAGGTGTACTACCTGTGCATGGAGTTCCTGATGGGCCGCAGCCTCAAGATGAGCCTGTTCAATCTGGGCCTGAATGATGCTGCCCAGAAGGCTCTGGCCGAGGCTGACATCAGCCTGGACAGCATCTACGAGGAAGAGCCGGACGCAGGTCTGGGCAACGGCGGCCTGGGCCGTCTGGCCGCCTGCTATCTGGACGGCATGGCTACCACCAGCATCTGCGGCACCGGCTACTCCATCCTGTACGAGTACGGCATCTTCAAGCAGAAGATCGTGGACGGCTGGCAGCAGGAGCGCGCCGACAACTGGCTGCCCGGCGGTCAGGTCTGGCTCAAGAGCCACCCCGATCAGGCTGTGGAAGTCCGCTTCGACGGCGAGATCCACGAGAACTGGGACCATGGCTTCCACTATATTCAGCACACCAACTACAACAGCGTCATGGCCATCCCCTCCGATATGTACGTTCAGGGTTACGACGGCAAGGGCGTTGCAAAGCTGCGCCTGTGGCAGGCCAAGGCTCCTGACTTCGATATGTCCAGCTTCTCTCTGGGCAACTACAACACCGCAATGAGCAAGAACGCCAGCGCTGAGCTCATCTCCAAGGTGCTGTACCCCAACGACAACCACGTTGAGGGCAAGATCCTCCGCCTGCGCCAGCAGTACTTCCTGTCTGCTGCCTCCATCGGCGACATCGTCCAGAACCACCTGTCTACCTACGGCACCCTCGAGAACCTGCCCGACAAGGTGGCTATCCAGCTGAACGATACCCATCCGACCCTCGCCATCCCCGAGATGATGCGCATCCTGCTGGATGAATGCGGCTTCGGCTGGGACAAGAGCTTCGACATCTGCCAGAAGGTCTTCTCCTACACCAACCACACCGTCATGGCCGAGGCTCTGGAGAAGTGGAATGTGGACATCTTCAAGATGACCCTGCCCCGCATCTACCAGATCGTGGTCGAGATGGACCGCCGCGCCCGCGAGAAGCTGGAAGCAGCCTTCCCCGGCGACCAGGGCAAGATCAACTATATGGCCCTCATCGGCGACAATCAGGTGCGCATGGCCAACATCTGCGCCTACACCGCCAACAGCATCAACGGCGTGTCCAAGCTGCACAGTGAGATCATCAAGGAGAGCGTGTTCCACGATTACTACCTGTTCAAGCCTCAGGCTTTCAAGAACGTGACCAACGGCATCGCTTACCGCCGCTGGCTGCTGGCCTCCAACCCCGAGCTGTGCAAGCTGCTGGACGAGACCATCGGCACCGGCTACAAGCACGACGCCGCCGACCTGTCCAAGCTGAACAAGTTCGCTGAGGACAAGACCGTCCTGAAGCGCCTGAATGAGATCAAGCTGGACAACAAGAAGAACTTTGCCGCTTACCTCGAGAAGAGCACCGGTCAGGTCATCGACCCCAACTCCATCTTCGACTGCCAGGTCAAGCGTATGCACGAGTACAAGCGCCAGCACCTGAATGCGCTGA
>OGHF01002046.1_pt1 | contig 10980 bp, 9 predicted proteins | sample 1571481 | NCBI WGS metagenome assembly OGHF01 (sample SAMEA2581952, study PRJEB24529) | metagenome | biome: Human gut stool | place: China | collected 2011
GTAAGATTATTCAAGCTACGGAAGGACCGAACTTGGGCAGTGCTTTTTTGGCTAAAAAGAATAGGATAAAATGAAGATTTGAGCAGAATTGGGTATTTCAACTGACTGTCAGTAGGTTTGGGCATAGGTTGGCACAAGGTGGCACAGATGGGGAAGACAGGCTTTGGGAAGAATATGGAAACAGATGCACTTCCAAATCATTACCCGATATCGGATGCACTTTTAATACTAACGGTCTATATTTCTGCGTTCTGCGTAGGTTTACATTCTGCCCTTACAACTCCCATAAACTAATTTTGCACCAAACAAAAAGTAAGGATTATGAGGAGTACATTCAAGACCGTGTTCTACGTGAACGCAAGCAAAGAGAAGAACGGAGTTGTCCCCATCATGGGACGTGTGACCATCAACGGGACTATCGCACAGTTCAGTTGCAAGCAGACCATCCCAAAAGCACTTTGGGATGCAAAGGGAAACCGCGCCAAAGGCAAGAGCAAGGAGGCACAGGCGGTAAACTTCGCGTTGGACAACATCAAAGCACAAATAGTGAAGCACTATCAGCGTCTTTCCGACCGTGAAGCCTGTGTGACCGCTGAAATGGTACGTAACGCTTATCAGGGCATAGGCACAGAATATGAGACCTTGTTACGTGCCTTTGACAAGGAGAACGCGGCTTTTGCCAAACGTGTGGGTAAAGACCGCTCCAAGCGCACATATCTGAAATACCTGACTGTCCGCAAGTATGTAGCCGAGTTTATCAGAAAGCAATATAAACGTGCCGACATAACGATGAACGAACTTACGGAGGACTTCATCCGCGACTATTGCCTGTACCTGCGCAACGAGGCAGGGCTTGCGCAATCTTCCGTGTGGATATACTCCATACCATTGAAACATATCGTCACCACGGCTCACTACAACGGAAAGATACCAAGAAACCCGTTTGCAATGTACCACGTTGACCCCGACCATAAGGAGCGCGGCTTTCTGACGGAGGAGGAACTTCAGGCATTGGGCGCAATCAAACTGAAAAATCCAAACTTCGCGCTGGCAAGGGACTTGTTCCTGTTCGGATGCTGGACGGGCATATCGTTCATAGACATCAAGAACCTCACGACTGACAATATCGTGGAAATGAACGGTGCGTTGTGGATTGTGTCGAAACGGCAAAAGACAGGTGTCCCGTTCCAAGTCAAGCTGATGGACATTCCGATGCAGATAATCAAGCGTTACGAGCCGTTCCGAAAAGACAAGAGGCTATTTAACATAGGCTCACTTGACATGGTAAACAAACGCATAAAGAACATAGCGAAGAAGTGCGGTATCGAGAAGCCGGTTTCCTTTCACCTCAGCCGCCACAGCTTCGCTGTCATGGCATTGAACTACGGTATGCCGATAGAAAGCGTGAGCAAGATACTCGGACATACGGACATCAAGACCACGCAAATTTATGCCAAGGTAACGAACACGAAACTAAACAGCGACATTTCCGCCTTTGAGAACAAAATAAGCGGACGTTTCGACATATAACCGCTTGATTATGGAACGGGGCATTATTACGATGAATGAGTATGGTAGAGTGACTATACCCACTTCTACAAATGTATGGATGACAGAGGCAGAGCTGTCCTCATTGTTGGGTACAATCGCCCCAACACTCCGTGCCGCCATCCGAGCCGTATATAAGAGTGGAGTGCTGAAACGACATGAGGCAGAACGGTATATCCGTTTGCCCGACGGCTACGGCATGGAAGTGTACGCCCTGCCTATGGTCGTGGCAATTGCATTCCGCATCAATACCCCATGTGCGGCAATGGTGCGCGATACCCTGCTGGAAAGGCTGTACGGGCGAAAAGAAAAACAAGTCCTGTGGGTGTCAATTGACAGACCGATGTGCGAGTGTTAGAGCGTGGGTACGTACCTACGTAAACAGCCCGAAGAAGCGAGAAAGGAATGCTTCTTCGGGCTTTCTTTTTGTTTTGCCGCACCTTTTCTTATGTGCTTTTCTGCATTTTCTTGTCAGTTTGTTACGATTGCGCCGTTCCGCTTCGTTTTGCGTATCAGAGTTTTATGCGTTGCATCATAACTTTGTACCCGATTGTTTAACCCGTTGCCGACACTGCTGTCGGCGACACAAAACCAAGCAAAGCCTATGGCAGAACAAGACGAATTCATCCGTGTGGGGACAACCCTCTACAAGATTGTTGACCAGCCGCTGATTGACGGGGGTTGTGTGAAGAAACGCATCGCATGGAACTCCGAGACCTTGCGGCAGGACTACGGCAAAGACCGCATGGCTACCGTGCCGAAGTATGACGGTTTCTGTACCGTCCCCGACCATGTGGGCTACAAGCCCGTTGTCGGAAAGTTCCTCAATCTCTATGAGCCGATAGGACACCGACCGCAGGAGGGCAGTTTCCCCTGCATCCGCTCGTTAGTGGAGCATATCTTCGGAGAACAATACGAGTTGGGCATGGACTACATGCAGTTGCTCTACCTTTATCCTATTCAGAAACTTCCTATCCTGTTGCTCGTGTCCGAAGAACGGAACACGGGCAAAAGCACGTTCCTCAACTTCCTGAAAGCCATTTTCCAAGACAACGTGACGTTCAACACCAACGAGGACTTCCGCAGCCAGTTCAATTCCGATTGGGCAGGGAAGCTGCTCATTATGGTGGACGAAGTACTGCTCAACCGCAGGGAGGACAGCGAACGTCTGAAGAACCTCAGCACTACACTTTCCTACAAGGTGGAAGCCAAGGGCAAAGACCGTAACGAAATCGGTTTCTTCGCCAAGTTCGTGTTGTGTTCCAACAACGATCATCTGCCCGTCATCATCGACGCAGGCGAGACACGCTATTGGGTACGCAAGATAGAGCGGTTGCAGTGTGACGACACCGACTTCCTGCAAAAGCTGAAAGATGAAATCCCGGCTTTCCTGTATCATTTGCAGCACAGGACGCTGGCAACGAAAAAAGAAAGCCGTATGTGGTTTTCACCGAAGCAAATAGAAACGGAAGCCTTGCGGAAGATTATCCGCAGTAATCGCAACCGCCTCGAAATAGAAATGGCGGACTTGCTACTCGACATCATGGCGAAGATGGAGATGGAAACGGTGTCATTCTGCCTGCATGACATCATCCCCCTGTTGCTGTGTTCGCAGGTCAAGGCGGAGAAGCTGCAGGTGCGGAAAGTGGTGCAGGAATGCTGGAAGCTGTCCCCTGCACCCAACGGGCTTACCTATACCACCTACGTGTATGGCGGCGAGGGACGCTATCAGCCACGCAAGGGAGTGGGCAGGTATTACACCGTAACCAAGGGACTGCTGGAAAGCCTGTGATATTCTGTTGAATTGTTGAATATATATAATAGAATGTTGATATATAGCAATATACAGACTCAACAGAATACCAACAACGCCCAACGGACGATGAAGAAGGAACAAGGCAACATTCGGTTCTGCCCTCACTTCTTCTTTTCGTTGCCGTTTGTTGGGCATCATGCGTTTGTTGAGGACAAGTTGAGCGCGTATCAAACAATATACCAATGTATTATGTGTCATATTCAACACTTCAACGCTTTTACACCCGTCAACAAGTCCGTGGGGAAAACGGCTGGATGCCCCCAGCAGGTATTACGTATGCCGACATGCCATCATGCCGACAAGCAGGCATGGCAACATGACGGCACGAAACTATGGTGACATACCGACATGGCGGCATGACATGCCATCCCAAGCTGGCGAAAGAGGAAAGACATCCGGCGACCACCGACAGCGCAGCGGATTTTGAGGAACGGAAAAGCCATAGCTCATTAGGGCGTTTTCTTCACGCACCGCTGCGCTAATGCTAAAAACGCCCCAATGAGCCGAAGGGGTTACCCCCTCTGGACACCCCCGTTTTCATGCGGCACGACCGCAACGGACGGGAATGAACAAACAAGTTTGTAGAACCTATAAAAATAAAAGACAAAAATGGGATACATAAGCATCCAATTCAACAAGGCGAAAGGCTCGGCGGACACGGGCGCGTCCGACCACATCGAACGCAAAACCGTCCCCAAGAACGCCGACCCTACACGCACCTGCCTCAACCGTGAGCTGGTGGACTTCCCCGATGGCGTGACAGACCGCACCGGAGCAATCAACCACCGCATCCGCACGGCAGGCATCAAGAGGAAGATAACGCCCGACCAAGTGAGGGCAATCCGCATCGTGCTTTCAGGCACGCATGAGGACATGATGAAAGTGAAGGACGAGGGCAGACTGAACGAATGGTGTGTCGACAACCTGCAATGGCTGCACCGCACTTTCGGACGGGAGAACACCGTTTCGGCAGTCCTGCACATGGACGAGCATACGCCGCACATCCACGCCACGGTCGTACCGATTGTAACGGGCGAGCGCAGGAAAGCGAAAAAGAAGCAACAGGCAGAGGGCAAGCGCACCTACCGCAAGAAAACGGATGCCATTCGCCTGTGCGCCGATGACGTGCTGACACGTGAGAAGCTGTCAGCCTATCACGACAGCTACGCCGAAGCAATGGCGAAATACGGCTTGCAGCGTGGCATCCGTGGCTCGGAGGCACGGCATACCACCACCGCCCAATATTACCGTGATTTGAAGCGGCAGACGGGAGAACTTGAAGCCAATGTGCAGCAGTTGCAAACGGAAAGACAACAGGCGGAACAGAAACTTGACGAGGTGAAGCAAGGAATCAAGTCGGAAAAACTGGAAGCCGCTAAGACCGAGGCGAAAGCCGCACTCGTGGCAAAGGTCGGTTCTCTTTTGGGTGGTGGAAAGTTGAAAGCGGAAAGGGAAGGGTTTCAACAACGCATCGCAGAACTTGAAAATAAAAATGCAAGATTAGAGCAATATATCAAGCAGATGGAACGTGAACACCAAGCCCAATGCATCAAGTTCAGTGAGTATATAGACAAGGTAAAACGATACTTCCCTCATGTGGATAAATTGTTGCCCTTGATAGACTTCTGCCGTAATACGCTGCACTTCTCCGAACAGATTATCCAAGAATTGTGCAAGTTGAAGAAAGTGAAGTTGAAAGGTGATTTTTATTCACCCGAATTTAACCGTAAATTCCATGCAGAAGGTGCGGCTTTCTCGTTTGAAGAAGATAAAAGCAGAACTGGACATTTCCGAATATGCGTGAATGATATTCCGCTTGTGCAATGGTTCCGGCAGAAGGCGCATGAATGGAGAAACGGTTTGGGGATTACTACCCAAAAGCAAAGTAATGGGATGAAAATTTAATGCACGCGCATAAATCCCGCTCAAACAGTCTCAAAAAGTAAAGAAAATCATTCAATGAAAGGAATTTATCAAGGATTTTAGCTACTTTTGCAATTGGATTGGGGAAGCCCTTTCCGAGACATAGAAAAAGAAGAAGCGTTATGCTTATCTTGTAGAACGGAAACCTGAGAAATTTCTGAATTGTGTACAAGGGTAGCATAGTGGTTCTCACGCTATAGCGTGGGCTGCTATTACTACATCTGTACACAGGGTTTTCTCAGGACCTCCGAACTAAGACGTAGCATCGCAGTGCCACGCTTCGTGTTTTGGATAAGTGTCAATAATTATCATTAAAATAGTGAACATTATGAAGAATGTTATTACCTTACTATCCTGTGCAGTTGCATTAGTTATGACTTCTTGCACACTCTCTAACGAGGAAAAAGCTGAGAAGTTGGTTAAAGAGACGCTTAAAGACTATCTCTATCACCCAGATTCTTATGAACCAATATCAACAAAAGTTGATAGTATGTTCATTGATGTAACTACTATTGAACCTATTATGAAAATTAGTGAGGACATCAAAGATTTGATGTCTAAAATAAACAGATGTAAAATGAAAGTCGAATCCGCAGAATCTTCTATGGATATTTTTGCTCCTAATGGATATTCTTCTCAATACTCTCGTGGAGAATATGCGCGGGCAAAAAAAGAGAAAGAAGAAGCCAAATCTGATTTGGATAAATATACCAAGAAACTTTCAGAACAACTTGTTTCTCTAAAAGAAAATGTTGCAAAATATCACAAAGGTGAATTTACAGGTTGGGCGGTAAGTCATAGATTTAGGAGTCTTAATGGCGCAGGCTCAATGACCATTCCGGGAGAAATGATTTTCTTTTGCGATAAAGAGTTTACAACTTGTGGCGGTTATGAAGTTGATAAGTTTGAGAACTTTGCAAAAATCTTGAAAGCTGTAGATGAAGCAACTTCTGATGAAGATATAATAGATTATTTTAGGGAGGATAGCTTTTTACTGTAACTCCCGTCTTTTAATAGAATAGAAAGTTAGCGTGCCTTCATGGCACGTTAACCTTTTATACAATGTAAACTTTATCAACGGCAAATCTTTCTTTTAGTATGCAGGCATTGTTTATTGGGGTAATTTGTATTATAACTATTTCAATTTGTTATATAGCTATAACAAGAACACGCCTAAAAAATAAGTCCAAGGAACTTTCTGAAAAGTTAAACCACATATCTTCTTATAGCAATAAATCCAATTATGAGCAAGCAAGAGAAAGATTGTCGGCATTAAACAACGGAGCATTTATTGATATTCCGTCCGACCTTAATAGCACTTTTTCAGGGAAGATAATATCTGCAACGCAAGAAAAAGATTTTGTCAATCATTATAAGCCGCATTTTCAAGAAGCATATTCACTTGTTAAGAAACTTGAAGCCTTTAATATCACTCCATCTGAAACCATATTCAAATTTATCAGTGACTTTGGGGCTATCAATAGACTTGTAAAACAACATAATGAGGGAATCATTACATTTCTACTTGACACGCATAAAGAGTTTTTCGACCATTGCCTAAAATATCCGTTAGACAAGCAACAAAGACGCTCAATCGTTTCAGAAGAAGAAAATTGTTTAGTAGTCAGTAGTGCAGGGAGTGGAAAGACTTCATCCATCGTAGGGAAAGTAAAGTATTTGACTGAAATAAAGAAAATCAACCCTCAAAATATTCTCCTTATCAGCTACACAAACAAGGCTGCCGCTGAATTAACAGAAAGAATGGGTATTGCTGGTTTGCGAGGGTACACTTTTCACAAACTTGCCCTTGACATTATCGGACAGACAACAGGACAAAAGCCATCAATATATGAAAATACGGACGCGCTCTTCGTGAAAATCTACCATGAATTATTGAACGACAAGAAATTCAAGAAAAGCGTAATAGAATACTTCATTGATTATCAAACGCCCGAAAAGGAGTGGGAAAAGCGGAAGAATGAGCGTAGGCAACAACTTTCAGAGCAAAAAGAGGTGCGTTTGAAAGCAACGTTTCCCGATATGGATGGAAAAACTGTTTATGTACGGAGTGAACAAGAGCAGAAAATATGCTTTGCGCTATCTTCCCTTAGCGTAAAATTCAGATATGAAGAGCCATACGAGCATCCATTGGTAGACGAGATGCACTCTCAATACAAACCGGATTTTTCCATTTATTTTGAACAAGGTGGAGAAACAAAGCGAATATATTTAGAGCATTTTGGAGTGGACGAGCATGGGCTTGTTCCTATATGGTTTGCCAAAGACAGAGGCATTACCTATGAAGAAGCAAACCAAAAGTACAACGATGGCATAACATGGAAAAAAGCGGCACATGAGAAATTCGGCACTAAGCTGTTGACAACTTCAAGTGCAGACTTTCATTATTCCGATATTCGGGAGAAGTTGAAAACCTTATTGGAAAAGGCTGATGTTTCCATCCAAGAGAAAACAGATGCAGAATTATACGATATGGTTCTTCCCCCGAACAGCAAGCATGAGAAGGCTTTTATCCGCCTTGTCGTGACTTTTGTGACATTGATAAAGTCAAGTTGCAAATCTGTAGATGAAGTATTAAGGCAAACTAAAAACGCAGGGGACGAACGCAGTACGTTCATTATCAAAAACATCTTTCAGCCCGTTTATAAACGGTATATTGAAGAATTGGCGAACATCAACCAAATAGATTTTACGGATGCAATTCTGCAAGCTACCGACATTTGTCGTTCCTCCCATCCTGTGAAGTATGATTATATCATTGTGGATGAGTTTCAAGACATATCAGTTGACCGTTACAACTTCTTAAAAGTATTGCGAGAGGGAAATCCACCCGCCAAGTTGTATTGTGTGGGCGATGACTGGCAGTCCATCTATCGTTTTTCGGGGAGCGACATGGCACTTTTCAATCAGTTCTCAGATTACTTCGGCCAGACAGAAATCAATAAGATTGAAACAACATATCGGTTTGGAGAGCCTTTAGTCAGCCTGTCCTCGCAATTTATCCAACGCAACGAAGCCCAAATTAAAAAGAACATCCATCCTTTTAACCCACAAGTTAAAACAGAATTACAGTTTTGCGATTATGAAAGACGAGATTATTGCAATGTTATCGGACAATTGGTCGCGTCAATTCCATTAGACAAATCAGTCTTTTTGTTAGGGAGATATTCCTTTGACGATTATTACCTGTCGTTCATGTATAAATCCGTGAAAGAGGGTAATCGCTTTTTCTATATCATCGGAGACAGGAAAATAGAGTTTCTGACCGTTCATAAATCCAAAGGACTTGAAGCAGACTATGTGATAATTCTTCAATGCAACAAGGACACATACGGGTTTCCCTCACTTGTAAGCGATGACCCTGTGCTTAATTATGTCTTGACAAAAAGCGACCAATATCCATACGGAGAAGAACGCAGGCTGTTTTATGTAGCCATTACCAGAGCTAAAGTAAAGACCTATATACTGTATGACAGACGCTTTCCTTCCGTTTTCGTAGACGAATTCTTGCATCCGGAAAAAATCACGGAAGAAAGTTATGCCAAGCATCCAAACGCCAACAAAAAGTGGACACGCAGTGCGGATAATTTTCTGCTTACCCTTTATCATGAAGGGAAAAGTATAAAATACATAGCCGAGAAAATGGGCAGAAGTCAAACCTCGATAGTAATGCGATTAGGAAAATTGGAAGGGAAACGGCAATAAAATACTGATTGCATTTCGTTTGTCGAAAATATATGTTACCTTTGCATAGAGTTGTTTGACAGCAATGTACTGCACATCGCAGAATTTATGACCGTTGCCAAGTCATTACCTCACTTGTGGCAAAAAGTGCGCAAGTTGCTTATTCCTAAATTATTCCTATCTTATAGCTGTATTTTCGGGAAAAATCCCTGGCAGGTGGTACGGTATTATGGTCCGGCTTATCTGACAGCAGTGGGAACGATGTCATCGGCGGCTACTTTACCGGTTGCGCTTAAATCTGCCAAAAAAAGTCCTGTACTCAAAGGAGAAGTGGTCGATTTTGCCGTTCCTTTGTTTGCTAACATTCATTTATGTGGTTCTATATTGACCGAAGTGTTCTTTGTCATGACGGTATCGTTGATTCTCTACGGGGCTTTGCCGGCTATGTCTACGATGGTGCTTTTCATCGTTCTGCTGGGAGTTTTTGCTATCGGAGCTCCGGGAGTACCTGGGGGAACGGTTATTGCTTCTCTGGGCATCGTTATTTCCGTATTAGGGTTTGACGAAACCGGAACCGCTCTGTTGTTGACTATTTTTGCTTTGCAGGATAGCTTCGGGACAGCTTGTAATGTGACCGGCGATGGGGCTTTGACGCTTATTTTATCTAAATTGGATAAATAATTATCATTTATGAATAATACAATTGTCGGAATGGGAGAGGTCCTGTGGGATATGCTCCCGGAAGGTAAACAACTAGGCGGAGCTCCGGCTAATTTTGCTTACCATGCTTCTCAGTTCGGGTTCGATAGCCGGGTTATTAGTGCTGTCGGGGATGATCGGCTGGGAGACGAGATCCTGGAAAGTTTTGACGATAAACAATTGAAATATTTCATTCAACGGGTTCCCTATCCGACGGGGACGGTACAGGTACAACCGGATGAGAACGGAATTCCGGGTTACGAGATAAAGGAAAAAGTGGCCTGGGACAATATTCCCTTTACTCCCGGATTAGAAACGCTGGCACGCCAATCCCGGGCGATTTGTTTCGGATCGTTAGCACAGCGTGACGAAGTGTCGCGTGCGGCAATTAACCGTTTTCTCGATGCGATGCCTGAGGAAAATTCCTATAAGATCTTCGATATCAATCTCCGTCAGGGTTTTTATTCTCAGGAAGTGCTTTGTAGATCGTTCGAGCGGTGTAATATTCTGAAATTGAACGATGAGGAATTGATAACGATTAGCCGGATGTTCGGATATCCGGGGATCGATCTCGAAGATAAATGCTGGATATTGCTTGGGAAATATAACCTGAAAATGTTAATTCTTACCTGCGGGATCAACGGAAGTTACGTCTTTAGCCCCGGTGCAGTTTCATTTGTAGAGACTCCTAAAGTTAAGGTGGCCGATACCGTCGGAGCAGGAGATTCTTTTACGGCAGCTTTTTGTTCGGCTATTCTGAAAGAACGTTCTGTACACGAAGCCCATCAATTGGCGGTAGAGGTTTCTGCCTATGTGTGTACCCGACACGGTGCTATGCCCGAATTACCCTCTGAATTGAAAAACAGGTTGGTATAAAATCGGTGATCCCTTTGTCTAAAAGGGGGAAGTGGTTTGTAAGCTGAATGGTTGCCGAACGATGAGGATCGGTACAGTTAGGGGGAACGGTGGGTATATTTTGTGTCGTTTTCTGATTGGATTGAGGTATTAATTTTTATTTTTGTGTTTCGTTTTAAATAGGATGATCGGTATAAGAAAGTTATACGGAAGATCATCGGTTAGGATTTAAGTAATTTATAGTGAATTTATAATGAACACAAAATTTTATTTTCCAATTTTAGCTCTGGCTTTAAGTGTAGCCGCTTGTAACGACAAGAAAGCAGCTACCCAAACCGGAGGGATTGATGTTGCTAATCTGGATAGATCGGTAACTCCTAATCAGGATTTCTATCAATTCGCCTGTGGTGGATGGATGCAGGCACACCCTTTGACCG
>OGHF01002055.1_pt1 | contig 10938 bp, 9 predicted proteins | sample 1571481 | NCBI WGS metagenome assembly OGHF01 (sample SAMEA2581952, study PRJEB24529) | metagenome | biome: Human gut stool | place: China | collected 2011
GGGTCTGCTTTGCTTCCTGCTTCATCTTGCGGCTGCCCAGATGCACCAGCGGCAGTTTGCCCTCCTTGCAGATGGGGCACTCCTCCGGGGTATAGTTGGGCAGGTCCAGCTTCAGGGCGCTGGCCAGAATGGGGATGGGAGACGGAGCCTCGGGCTTGGTGCGGTCCACCACACAGGTGATGCCAAGGCAGATGCCGCCGGCCTCTTCGATGACGCGCTTGGTCTCCAGAGAGGAGATGCCGGTGGTCACCACGTCCTCGGCGATGATGCACTTTTCACCCGGGTGGATGGCAAAGCGCTTCAGGCACATCACGTTGTCCACGCGCTCGGTAAAGATGGCGCGCTTGCCGGTCTGGCGGGCCAGCTCGTAGGCGTACACGATGCCGCCCATGGCAGGGCCAACGATGACGTCCACGTCCATCTCCTTGACCTTGTCGGCCACAGCCTTCATCACCTCGGCGCAGCGGTCCGGGTACTGCTGCAGATAAGCCATCTGGCAGTATGCGCCGGAGTGCCGGCCGGAGGACAGCAGGAAGTGACCCTCCAGAAATGCGTCACAGCTCTTCAGAATTTCAAGTGCTTCACTCATTGTACTTCTCCCTCTCTTTTCAGTGGTGTATATTCCTTTGGGTGGTATTGTACCACGCTTTTACATTATTTGCAAATTTATGCGTTAAGTTTTATTTTATGCGCATAATTGTAGATATTTTATGGATATATCAGTTTTTATTCTGCATGACGGGCGCAGCCGCGGATCTCGTCCATCGTTTTCACACCGTTCTTGTCCATCCATGCTGCCATCTCGTTGGCAATGGTCTCCATAGCGCGGGGGTTTGCAAAGTTTGCGGCGCCCACCTGCACTGCAGTGGCACCTGCCATGATGAACTCCAGTGCGTCACGGCCGGTGGCAATGCCGCCCAGACCCACCACCGGGATGTTCACGGCACCAACGGCCTGCCATACCATGCGCAGGGCGATGGGGCGCACCGCCGGGCCGGACAGACCTGCAAAAATGTTGTTGAACACCGGGCGGCGCTTTTCCAGATCAATGGCACAGGCCTGGAAGGTGTTGGTCAGGCTGATGGCGTCCGCACCGGCGGCCTCCACAGCCTTGCACATCTCGGGGATGTTCTCAGCCTGCGGGCTCAGCTTGACCATCAGGGGCTTTTTGCAGGTAGCGCGCACCATGCGCACCACCTCGCCGGCGGCTTCGGCTTTCACACCGTAGGCCATACCGCCCACCTTGACGTTCGGGCAGGAGATGTTCAGCTCCACGATATCCACTGCGCTCTCGCTCAGCATCGCAGCGCCTTCCACATACTCTTCCTCGCTGTGGCCGCCAAGGTTTGCAATGGCCACCGTGCCGTACTTCTGCTTCAGTTCCAGCATCTCGGGCAGCTCCACGTCAATAAAGTGCTGCACGCCGGGGTTCTGCAGGCCGATGCTGTTGATGAGACCGGAGGGGGTCTCCCACAGGCGCTCGCCCTTGTTGCCGTACTGGCCGTGCAGGGTAAGCCCCTTGCCAGAGATGCCGCCGATCTTTGCAAAATCGGCCAGTTCCTCGTACTCCACACCGTAGCCCACGGTACCGGATGCGCCGATGACCGGGCTGTTCATCACAAAGCCCAGCAGGTTGGTTTTCAGGTCTGCCATCAGAAGAACACCTCCGTTGCGTCAAATACAGGGCCGTTCTTGCACACGCTTTTGCCCTCGCCGCCCTTGGTCTCGCAGGTGCAGCCAAGGCAGGCGCCAATGCCGCAGGCCATCTTCTTTTCCATGCTCACAAAGCAGGGGGTGCCTTTTTCCGCACACAGGCGGGCGGCGTTCTTCATCATCACGGTGGGGCCGCACACCAGCACCACGTCGTAATCGGCGGGGTCGTACAGCTGGGTGACAAAGCCGTGGAAGCCCACCGCACCGGTGTCGGTGGACACCTTGACGAGGTTTGCGATGCTGCGGTACTCCTCCATGCAGTAGGGGGTGTCGCGGAAGCCAAAGAACACATCCGGCTTTGCCCCGGCAGCGGCCAGCTCGCGGGTGAGCTGGAACATGGGCGCAGTGCCGATGCCGCCGCCCACCACGGCGATCTTTTTGTACTTGCTCAGGATATCCGGCACATCAAAGCCGTTGCCCATGGGGCCGGTAAGCTGGAAGGTATCCTGCTGCTTGAGCTGTGCCAGCTTTTCGGTGCCCTCGCCCACCACCTGATACAAAAACTCGATGGTGCTGCTGTCCGGGTTCCAGCGGTGCACGCTGATGGGACGGGACAGGAAGGGAGCTTCGTCTGCGCCCCAGGAGCGCAGGGTGAAGAACTGGCCTGCGTGGGGGGCGTGGTCACGGTCCGGCCACACCACGGTCAGCAGGCGGATGTCCGGGGCAATGACCTCATTGCGCAGGACGGTGGCTTCACAGCAGGCTGCACGCATGAGCAATGGCCTCCTTCATGTTCACACACTCATTGTAAGCGGCCTCGTCAAAGGCAACGCCCGGCTGCTTTTTGTAAGCCAGCAGGATGCCGCGGCTGGAGTTGACCACGCCGCCGTTGCCCTTGGTGAGATACTGGGCAATATCCTCGGCCTTGCCGCCTTGTGCGCCGTAGCCGGGGATCAGGAAGAAGCTGTCCTGATACTTTGCGCGGATCTCGGTGGCTTCCTCGATATGGGTGCCGCCGATGACCAGACCGATGGAGGAGTAGCCATGCTCGCCCATGTAGTCCTTGCCCAGCGCGTTCAGCTTGTCGCCCACCAGATCGTAGACATGGCGGCCGTCGGCCAACTTCTCGTACTCAAAGTCCTTGGCGCCGCCGTTGGAGGTGCGGCAGAGCACGAACATACCCTTGCCCTGCTTTTCGGCGTAGGGCAGGTAGGGGCTGATGGAGTCCAGACCCATGTAGGGTGCCAGCGTAACGAAATCGCTCTCAAAATCGCCGGTGAAGTGACCCATGGCGTACATCTCGGCGGTCTTGGCAATGTCACCGCGCTTGATGTCCGCGATCACCGGCACACCGGCCTCGCGCACAGCCTTCAGGGTGTCGGCGTAGGCCTTCATGCCCTCCAGACCCAGAGACTCATAATAAGCGATCTGTACCTTGTAGCAGCCGGCCACAGCCTTGGTGGCATCAATGAGCTTTTTGTTGAAGCGCACGATGTTCTCGCCCTTGGTCAGGGTGCTGTCCACAAAATCGGCAGGCAGGTAGCTGAAATCGGTGTCCAGACCCACGCACACCGGGCCGCGGGCTTCCACAGCTTCGTACAGTTTGTCCATGTTCGTCATTTGGGTGTCCTCCTGTAAGTCGTATTGTAGAACCCTCTCAGGCGCTTGCGCGCCAGCTACCCCGAAGGGGGAGCTTTTTCTCTTGAGGGCAACTGTTTCTTTTCGTGATATGCGAACTGCTTTCCGTACTCTCTGAAGCTCCCCCTCGGGGAACTGCAGAGAGGGCTTCGTTCTTTTTACTCCTCGGCCTGATAGGTGATCTTACCGGCCTTGATGGTAGCAAACACCTTGCCGTAAAGCTGTGCGCCGTCAAAGGGGGTGTTGTGGCTCTTGGAGTGCAGCTTTTCCTTTTCCACCATGTAGGGGGTGTCCAGATCCACCAGCACAAAGTCGGCATCGAAGCCCGGCTCCAGCTGACCCTTGGCAAGGCCCAGGATCTCGGCGGGGCGGGTGCTCATCAGGTGCACCAGCAGCTCCAGCGGCAGACCCTCCTGCTTGCAGAGCTTGGTGTAGCACACGCCGAAGGCGGTCTCGCTGCCCACCATACCGGCCATGCCCTTCAGCTTATCTTCCTCAGAGTGAGGTGCATGGTCGGTGGCAATGGCGTCCACGATGCCGGTACGGATGCCCTCCACCAGCGCCTCCACGTCGTCGGCGGTGCGGATGGGCGGGTTGACCCGGTAGTCGCAGGTGTCGTTGGTGAACCACAAGTGGTGGGGGGTCACCTCACAGGTGACGGGTGCACCCCGCAGCTTTGCCATGCGGATGGCATCCAGCGCGCCCCGGGTGGACACATGGCACATATGCAGCCGGGTCTGGTAGTACTCGCTCAGCCAGCAGTTGCGCACCGTCTCGATATCCTCGGCCAGACGGTAATCCCACGGACTGATCTCCATATCCTCGGCGTGGCTCATGACCGTGATGTCCTTCTGGGTGCAGATGGCAAAAGCCCGTGCCATGGTGGCGTTATCCTGCACGCCGTGGCCATCCTCGGTGATGAACTTCACGCTGGCGGGCAGGGTCTTGAGGTGGTCGATGCTCACGCCGTCAAAGTTCTCGGTGATGGAGACGGTCTGGTTTGCATCGCACAGCCCCACCTCGGCAGCCTTCTGCTCCACCATCATGGCCTGTGCGGCAGAGGAGCAGACGGGTTTGGTGTTGGGCATCAGGTTTACAAAGGTGTAGCCGCCGGCGGCAGCGGCGCGGCTGCCGGTCTCGATGTCCTCCTTGTACTCAAAGCCCGGGGTGCGCCAGTGGCAGTGCAGATCCACAAATGCGGGCAGCACAGTCAGCCCACCGGCATCCACCACCGTCTCGTTCTCGGCGGCAAGGGCGGAAAGATCCTGCCCTACGGCAGCGATTTTGCCATCCTTTACATAGATCTCCAGCGGCCGTCCCTCGGTGTTCACAGCGTTTGTCAGCAGCATCGCGGTTCCCTCCTGTAATGATATTTTTGTGTGTCAGGTGCCCGAAAACGGACAAAAAAAAACTTTTCCCCGCAAAGGGAAAAGCTCATTGCGCAAAAAAGGAAACAACGAAGCCACGGCAAAACCGGACGCGAACTGCTTGTTCAGTTTCGGGTTCTGGGCGCTGCACAGCATGGTGTTTCTCCTTTTCTTGATGGTTGCGTTTTCATTCGTATTATTTTATCATAGAACCGCAAAATATGTCAATGGCTGTACGCAAAAACAGGTGTTAAAAGGTTTCTGGCATCTCTCGCCGAATTTTGGATACTCTACCCAAAACCCGAGTCACGCGGCAAAATAACTGCCATTTTGTTCCACAATCCCTAGTACAGCACTGTACTTTCGTCTCCTGCTGTGCTATTATAATACGGTAAAAGGGAGAGCCCCGCCGCGTGGGCGGGTGTTTATGGGAAAGAGAGGTTTTCCGCATGGGTTTACTTGAGGACGCGCGGAACATCCAGCGCAAGGACCCCGCCGCACGCAGCGTGCTGGAGGTAATGCTGCTGTACCCAGGATTCCACATTCTGGTGTATCACCGCATTGCGCACTGGCTGTACCAGCACAAGCACTTTTTTCTGGCACGATGGGTCAGCCAGCATGGCCGCCACCGCACCGGCATCGAGATCCACCCGGGTGCCACCATCGGCAAGTGTCTGTTTATCGACCACGGCATGGGCATCGTGTTCGGCGAGACCTGCGAGATCGGGGATAACTGCACCATCTACCACGGAGTAACGCTGGGCGGTACCGGCAAGGATACCGGCAAACGCCACCCCACCTTGGGCAACAACGTGCTTATCGGCGCAGGCACCAAGGTGCTGGGCCCGGTGTTTATCGGAGATAACGCCCGCATCGGCGCAGGCAGCGTGGTGCTGCGCAACCTGCCCGCCAACTGCACCGCCGTGGGCGTACCCGCCGAGGTAGTGCGCATCAACAACAAGGCGGTGAACCCCGCCGACGATCTGGATCAGCAGGATCTGCCGGACATCGTCTCGCAGCGGCTCACCGATCTGGACCGCCGCCTGAGCCAGCTGGAAAAAGCGGCACAGGGCGATATCCCGCCCACTGCCGCGCAGATCGCCGCCCGGCAGCGGAAATAAAAGATTTCTTTGAAAAAAAGAGGAGACAGGCTTCCCGGGAAGGTCGCCTGTCTCTTTTTTGTTGTCGGCTGCGGTTATAACACCGGCTCACCGTTTTCTTTATTGCAATACATCCGGGCATCGGCCTGCCGGATGGCCTCGGTCAAGGGCTGCACATTGCACACGCCGCCAATGCTTACCGAAAGCCGGAGCTCCGGGTGGCTGGGCACCCGCGCTGCCTGCACAGCGCTCTGCACTCGTCGGATGACGCTTTCTACGCCGTCAGGGCAGTTCTGGGGCATCAGCAGCAGAAATTCATCGCCGCCATAGCGGATCAGGATATCAGTCTGACGCAGACAGCTCTGCATGGCTGCGGCCACGGTCTGCAATGCTTCGTCTCCCACCAGATGTCCAAAGCTGTCGTTGACCGACTTGAACTGGTTCACATCGATCATCGCCACACCGCCGTGCATCTCGCCCCCGGCAAGGAACTTATCAAAATAGCGGCGGGTGTAGGCTCCGGTCAGGGGGTCTACGAAGGCGCTGCGCTCCATGCCGTTGCAGCGGTCCAGCAGCAGCCGGTGGCCGCCCATATCCAGCCAGCGGCCATCCGTCAGCCGGGTGACCATTTCCAGCATACAACCCCTGCCGCCTACCTCGATATACTTGGAAATGACAAAATAGGCTTCCTCGTCCTTGAACTCGATCTTATTCAGAATGGTCTTGCGGGCATAGGCCTTGGCCGAGATGCAGTTTTCGCACCGGGTATCCTTGTTCCATACCATGTGGCAGTTGCCGGGCTTTTCGGTCAGGATGCCATCGCTGTCCAGTGCAAGCACCTTGCGGTGCTCCGGGTCTACCAGACGCACCACATCAAAGATGCCCTGCAGCCGCCGTAGGAACCGGGCGGGATCTTCCTCCGGGTCGATGGCGGTCAGCAGCTCTGCCTGATGCTCCACGCGGTGCTGTTCATCGGTGAGGTGCCCTAGCACGTTCACGCAGCGGCGCACCCCGGCACCGCTCCAGATGGTATGCAGCGCCATCCGGTGCAGGTGCGGCTTCCCATCTCGCTGCACCATTACCGGCAGCACCACGTCCGGCGCTTCCGGCGTGGCGCGGCTGATGGCCTTGGAAAGCTTGCGCCGATCCTGTTCGTTCAAAAAGCTGAGCCCCTTGCCCTGCGCAAAATCGGTCACCGTTTTTTGCTGCAAAGGCTCGGCATGGTAGTCATACACCGTCACGCTGCCGGCCAGCAGGTCGTAGTCGAACCGGATGCCACCGCACTGGGCGGCGTAGAAATCCGTGCGCTCCTTTTCCTGCTCCAGCAGCAGCTGGGAGTGGTTCTCCCGGGGCAGCGCCTCCCGGTGCAAAATCTCCTCGGAAAGGCGGTGGGTCTCCTGCCGGAAGCCCCTGTCCCACTCCGAGCGGGTCAGCTCGGTGCGCAGCTGCTCCGAGGACTCTCGCAGGCAGTCCAGCAGCAGCGGGTTGAACGCGCCGCACTCGCCGTTCAGGATCATGCGCAGCGCGGTGTCGTGGTCGTAGGCGTGCTTATAGCAGCGCTCGCTGGTCAGGGCGTCGTACACGTCCGCCAGTGCCACCACCTGCGCCGCAATGGGGATCTCATCTTCTTTCAGTCGGTCAGGGTAGCCATTGCCGTCCCAGCGCTCGTGGTGCCAGCGGCAGATGGCGTGCGCCACCTGCAAAAGCGGCTCGTCCCGGGCAATCGCCTGTCCCAGATCCTGCAGCATCTGCGCACCCGCCACGGTATGGTTCTTGATAATGGCAAACTCCTCGGCAGTCAGGCGGCCGGGCTTGTTCAGGATTTCCTCCGGGATGACGATCTTGCCGATATCATGCAGCGCCGAAGCGGTGCTGATGAGGGCGATATCGCTTTCGTCCAGCTGATAGCGGTCGGTCTTTTGCACCAACCGGTGCAAAAGCAGGTCGGTCAGGGTGCGGATGTGCAGGACATGAAGCCCGCTTTCGCTGTTGCGGAACTCCACCACATGGCTCAGAATGCTGATCATCAGCACGCTGTTATGCTCTTTTTCGTACACCTGATCGGTGACAAGGCGGGTGAGCCGCTTTTGCTTGGCGTACAGCATGAGGATATTCTTCACCCGGCGCAGCACCATGATCCGCTCGAAAGGACGGCGGATATAATCCGTTACACCCAGATCGTAGGCGCGCTCTATGTTGGCAGTATCCTCTGCCGCCGAGATGACGATGACCGGGATCTCGTCCAGCCATGCGTGGTACTTCATCACCCGCAGCACGTCAAAGCCGTCCATGCCCGGCATCATCAGATCCAGCAGAAGCAGGGAGATATCCGTGCGCTGCCGCATCAGTTCCACTGCCGCTGCGCCGTCCTCTGCTTCCAGATAGTCATAGCCATCGCCCAGTATCTCCTTGAGCAGGGCACGGTTGATCTCGGAATCATCCGCGATCAGGATCTTCGGTTTCTCGTTCATGGCCATGTTTCTCCTTTTGCGGCGCATCCTTCTGCCCCGGCTTTGTTCCGGGCACACCGTCCGCACTGACTGGATGTAATAGGTTTTCCCTGGCATCCGCTTTATTGCATTCATTTATACTTTACTGGATTTTACAGCAAAATGCAAGACTGAGCGCAGCATTTTCTGCCATTTTCCGGTATTTTCTGCAAACGTTTTCATTCCCGGTTGTATAAATGCAATCCAATTTTTACAGTACCCTTTGCAAACGTTGTTCGAAAGCAAGCCGTTTGTCGTTACAGCCCTTCCTGTGAAAATGCGGTTGCCGCGCTCCGCAGAGCGCGGCAACCGCGAAATATAAACCTTATTTCCGCTGACGATGCGCAGAGCAAAGCGGAGCGCATTTTAAATCGTTCCACGCAGAAAGAAAAAGGACTGCTGCGCAAAAAACGCAACAGTCCTTTTAAGATTCATTCTTGGGGCATCATGGCATCAAACCATCCCATCAGCTCCGCAGCCATCTGTTCCAGCCGGGTCTCCGGCTGCCATGCAGGCTGTGCAGGCTCCGGGGGCAGTGCCTGTTCCGGGGCGCAGAGGCTTTCTTCCGTTTCCGGTGCAGGCTGTTCCGGTGCAGCCTCGCACTGCGGCACAGCCTCGGGGGCGGTGTCCGGCTGCGCAGGTGTTTCCGGGGCGGTCTTCCGCATGGCGGCAAGAGCAGCCTCGGCTCTGCGGCAGGCGGCTTCGGCCTTTTCTGCCCGGGCATTGGCCTGTTCCAGCTGCTCCCACGCCTGCTCACAGGCGGCTTCCAGCTCTGCATTATCGTGCTTGAGGGCAAGCAGGGTGCGCTCAAAGGCGAACATCCGGGTCTGATACCGGCGCACCTCGGCGCGTGCCGCAGCCAGCTTGCGGCTCAGCTGCTCTGCCTGTGCCCGGGCGCTTTCCGCCTGTGCTGCGGCAGATGCCTGTACAGCGGCCTGCCGGGCAAATTGTCCGCGCAGGGCACCGGTCTCCCGCTCTGTCTGCACCATGATGCCCTCCCATGCACACCTTGCACGGGGCTTGCGCTGACCGCATGGGCGCAGCTGCCAGCCCCATTGTAGCCTGTAATTACTTCCGCTTGTTCAGAATAGCCAGCAGCTCATCGTAGTAACGATTGTCGCTGCTTTCCTCTTCCACGGTCTTCTTTTCAGCCGGAGCAGCAGCCGGGGCGGCATTGGATGCCGGAGCCGCAGCTGTGCCGGTATCGCTGCTGAACACCGCAGTGGGCACAGACTGTGCACCGCCCATGGCGTTGTTAATGCTGTTGCGCAGGTCGCTGGCGCTCTTGTTGTCAAAGCCGGTGGCCACAACGGTCACGCGCATCTCGTCGGACAGGTTCTCATCAAAGGCAGTACCCCAGATGATGTTTGCATCGGGATGTGCGCTCTGGGTGATGAGGCCTGCGGCGGTCTCCACGTCCTCCAGACCGATGTCCGGGCTGGAAGTGATGTTGATGATAACGCCGTGTGCACCGGCGATGCTGGTCTCCAGCAGCGGGCTGGAGATAGCAGCCTTGGCGGCATTCTCGGCCTTGCCTGCACCCTTGGCGCTGCCCACGCCCATGTGGGCGTAGCCGGCATCCTTCATGATGGAGCGCACGTCGGCGAAGTCCAAGTTGATGAAGGCGGGCACGTTGATCAGGGCAGAGATGGACTCAACGCCCTGACGCAGCACGTTGTCGGCAGCCTGGAAGGCATTCATCAGGGTGATCTTTTCCTGGCTGATCATCTTCAGGCGCTCGTTGGGGATGACGATCAGGCTGTCAACGTGCATCAGCAGGTTGGCAATGCCCTGCTCGGCCAAACCCATCTTGCGCTTGCCCTCAAAGGAGAAGGGCTTGGTAACGATGCCGACGGTCAGGATGCCCAGATCGTGTGCCACCTCGGCCACAACGGGTGCCGCACCGGTGCCGGTGCCGCCGCCCATACCGGCGGTGATAAAGACCATCTGGGAGCCCTTGAGGGCGTTGGCGATCTCGTCCTTGCTTTCTTCAGCGGCGCGCTGGCCGATCTCCGGGTCTGCACCCGCACCGCGACCCTTGGTCAGCTTGGAACCCAGCTGCACCTTGACCGAGGCATGGTTCTTGGCCAGTGCCTGCTGGTCAGTATTCATTGCGATGAACTCCACGCCCTGCAGGCCATCGCTCACCATGCGGTTCACAGCGTTGCCGCCGCCGCCGCCCACACCGATCACCTTGATCGTCGTAACGTTTTCGTCCAGTTCTTCATCGAGCATCAATGCCATAACTTTGTCCTCCATCGGATTTTTATGTGGAACTGCGCAAATGCCGCACAGAAATTATCATACGATATTTATATAACTGTATCGTATCATCTTTTTGCCGTGAATGCAAGTCAAATTTACGTTTTTGAAGTTCTTTTTTTCGGGCAGTCTGCCCCGTGCGGGGTTTCTCGTGCAATTTGCCCACCCAGAGCCGTCAGTTTCTGTGCAAAATCGGCATAGCCGCGGTCAATGAACTCCGTATGGGTGATGCGGCTGCTGCCCTGTGCCGCCAGCGCCGCGATCACCAGCGCCATGCTGAGCTGATCCGCGCCATAGCGCCCGCTCATGAACCGCGCAAAAGACGCGCGTACTTTATCAAAGAAACCCATGTTTCAAAACCTCCTGCATCTGTTTTGGACCCGCAGCGCTTTGCACACGTGTGCAAAACCTCGATGATTTACAGCATAC
>OGHF01002073.1_pt1 | contig 10848 bp, 10 predicted proteins | sample 1571481 | NCBI WGS metagenome assembly OGHF01 (sample SAMEA2581952, study PRJEB24529) | metagenome | biome: Human gut stool | place: China | collected 2011
TGTACGAGGTTAAAGACGGGCAGATTCCAATAGGCTTTGAGCAATGCCGTCTGACCGCCGATCTGCATGGCATAGCTCTCAGAAAGCGTTGTCGGCAGCCTTACGGTAGATTTGACTTCCAAAATTCGTACTGTCGGCTGGAGTTGGTCTGCCACCAACGTGAAATCCAGATGGGCCTTGATCGGGATGTTTTCATGTCTGATCTCGATTTCCAGTTGAGACAGGGGAGACAACCCGCATCCTGTAAGCGCCTGATGGACACCCGTCTCGAACCAGTGCCCGCGTTGTAGAAGCAGTTGGCGTTTGAGAGCTCCAGCCGTATCCCTATACTCAGGAACGAAGAGCTTGCCGGCAAGTGCGGCCCGTGGACAGTCCAGCATCTTCCCTATGTCCGACATACCGACATATTGGGAGCGGTCGCCAAGCTGAATGGCTGTGCGCTGTTCGGCACTGCGTTCCAATCCGCAGCGAAGTATTTCCAACAACCCTTCCGATCCCGTATTCACGATAGTCTCGCCCATCATTGCTCCTCCCTTGACTTGAGATCAAAAACAGAAAGAGCTGCCCCCGTAAGGACAGCCCCTTCAGCTATACGGCATATTTCCACCATATTTTCCGTTGTGGGTTCCAATGAAAACCCGCCCTCGAAAGCAATTCTTTTTTCACCGCCGTGTTTCCGGTGGCGAGGATGCACTCCCGACCATCCTGTGCCGTTACAATTTCGTATGAAATTCCATCCAGATGAGGCAATTTTGAAAGCCCGTCTGACGTTCGATTTGAGGCGGATGAAATCTTTTTTGCTTGCCCTGAATCATCCTGAGTCGTTTTGCCCCTCTGAGGGGCGTTTACGGCGTTTTTCTGTCTCTGAGGTCGGTTGAGCTTGTCTGAGTTGAATTCCCCGTCAGTATCTTCCTCCGTGACGATGCCAAGCATGGCTGAAAGCGCGTACCTGCGCATATAGGTCATGCTGATACCTACTCCCTGAGGATCGGCCTTGGGCAGGGGAACCACCGCAAGGCTCGACTGCCATTGCCCCGACTCCGCATGGGTGAGTTTCGTGACCAACCCGAGATATCCCGGTTCGGCAGGAATCGGATACTGACAAAGCCAGATGCCGTTGGAAAGCAAGGCGTCACGGCACGAGTCCATGACGCTGTTGAGGGTGGCATACTTGCTCTTGGTAAAGGGATTGTTGGCATCCTTGGTTGCCGGTAGGAGTTGTTCCTGAACTTTGATGAGTGCCTGTGCCAGCTCGCGTATCTGATCCGAACAAAATGATTCCATCTGTTCCTCCTGAACATAAAAAGACCTGCCCGAGTCTTCCGGACAGGTCTTTTTCAAGAAAAAACTACCGATTCAAAATGGTAATATATATTTAAAATCATTTCATAAGCAAAAAGTCATTTTCTTAGGATACTGACGAAATGGGAAACGAGGCTGATTACTTCTTCCTGTTTTTCTGCCGGAAGTGGGCTGATGATGTCGGCAATACTGTCAGCTCGTGCTCTCAGCGAATCGTTTTTTTCTCGAAAAAGCTCCGCAACGGAACACTCCAAAACCTTCGCCATCTCTTCAATTCGGTTAAATCTAGGGGCAACATACCCATTTTCGATACGCGACAGAGCGTCTGGGGCCATGTCCAGGCGATTGGCGAGTTCAATCTGCGTCATACCCAAAATTTTCCGTCTCTCAACGATAGAATTTCCAAGTATTTTAGCGAGTCGCTGTACTTCACGTTCCGCCACGTTGCACTCCTTTTTTGAATAAAAAAGAGTACGGTAGCGGTTCAGACCTTGAAATGTATTTTTATTACATCTACAATGTAATAAAATATCATCTATGATGAAACCAGTTTGTCGATGGAGGCCAAATGTTGAAAAAAAGTGTCGTAACCTGTTTGTGTTTCATGATTTTTGTTCTTTCGCTTTCTCAGCAGGGAAACTGTGCGGAACAAAACCATATCCTGTTTTGCCGAACATTTAACGACAAATGGGAGCCCATCGACCCTTCTGAGACTTTCGAAACGAATGTCGTCTCATGGATCGCTCAGGGAGAAAAGTCATTCGAAACTCCTCGTATCATTGTAAGCCTTTACAAAAAAATAGGGGCTGAAGAACGACTTTTGGAGCGGAAACCCATGGATGTTCGCCCGGCGTGGGATACGACCGGCGTCCGCAATATGGCTCTCCCAGAAGAGGGTACCTACATCCTTGCCCTCGACAAACCTGACGGAACTCCGATCAGCAGTGGAATGTTCACCATCAAGGCAATGTCCATTTCTGGCTCTCCGCTTCCAGAGGAGACTCTGGGGACGACTCTTGCCAAAATCTTCAACAAGTATCTGCCTAAGAAATAATATTTCTATGGAGGAGTTATGAAACGCTATTCCCTTTTGCTTATTCTCGGTGCCCTGTTCATGGTTTGGGGAGATGACTCTCGGGCCGCTCGGACGACCCGTGACCTCGTTTTTGATGATGAGGAACCGGCTCAGACTCAGGCTATGGAAAGTTCCGGTAAGCAAACTACCGCATTGAAGACGACCATGCTTCTGAAACGTGACGGCACAACCAGCACTGTATTGCCAAGCCATGAATTTAAGTCTGGAGATAGTGTCAAGCTTGTATTTACACCCAATATCGACGGCTATGTCTATTGGCTCGCCAAAGGAAGTTCGGGGAACTATTCCGTACTTTTTCCTTCTAAAGCCAACATGGACAACGCAGTACAGCGTAATCAGGAATATACTATTCCCCCCAAAGGAACATTCCGTTTCGATGATACTCCTGGGAATGAAGAATTATTGTGCATTCTGTCCGCAGAGAAATTGCCGGACATGGACAAAGCCATTGCTGAAGCGGACGCAGCACAGATTAATGCACAAAGTAGTACGCAGCTTGCAAAGCTTGAAGAAAAAAATACTCCAAAGCGTACGACTCGTGACCTCGTCTTTGATGATGAAGATGAAGGCGATGTGAATACAAAACAGCAGGTCGCGCCGAAAGGAGAGCCTTTTGTCGCGCACTATGTACTGACTCACAAATAATTTTCCATCGAAAACTGTACGGGGAAGTCATACTTCCCCGTATTGGAGACAGCATGTTCCGATTCGCCGCTGCGTTTTTGGTATCGTTTATGTTGTGCACAGCCCCTGTGCAGGCGGCTGGTTTTGAACAAACCTTCAAAGAAGCGCAGGCGGCGTATAAGACGGGGAAATATGCCGATGCAGCGAGGCTTTTTGTCCAGACTGCGGACTTGTTGAAGAAGGCAAAAGAGACGGCAAAGGCTCAAATGGTTTTGGGCAATGCCGCCATCGCCTACATGCAGGCTGAAGATTACGCTTCTGCCGTCACAATTTATGAAAACCTTTTAAGCAATCCCGGAAAAGCCGATCAAAAAATTCTGCTCAACTCATACAAAAACCTTGTTATCTGTCATTCCCATCTTGAGCAGCATGCCCTGAAAATTCAGACTTTGGAAAGGATGATGCAGGCTCTGCCCAAATTGCCAAAAGCGGAGATCTCCAATGTCTATGCTCAAATGGGGGATGCCTATCGCGCACTGGAAATCTATGCGCCTGCCAGTGCCGCTTACGATAAGGCTGCCCACCTTCTGCCACAAGATGCCGATCCTCGCGTTCGTGGAAGGCTCCTGACGGCAATGGGGCTTTGCCAAGGGAATATGGGCGATTTCGCTGGAGCTTCCGAAAACTTGGCCAAAGCGAAAGAGCTCGCGGCCCGTATCAATGAACCACTCACTCTCGCTGAATCCGACAGCAACCTTGGCATCCTTTATTGGGAAAGAGGGGATTATCCTCAGGCGTTGCAACTCCTGAATAATTCACTTGAGACGGAGCGAAAAAATACACTGCGCCGCAATGAAGGCGTCGATCTCAATAATCTTGGTCTGGTTAAAAAGAGCATGGGATATTTTCCCGATGCCATGCGTGCCTTTGAAGATGCACTAGCCATTGCCCGAGAGGTAGGTAATGTCAAAGATGAAGCGATCGCACTCTCCAATCGCGCCCTCCTCAACCGCATAACAGGAAAACTTTCGGAAGCACGGGCCGACTATCGCGCAGCGCTGGAGCTCTACGAACGTACGGGGTTCCAGGAAGGCAAGGCCGGCGCTCTCCTTGGCGTGGGGAAAATCGCGGAGCGGGAAGATCGGGATTTGGAGACGGCATTGAATTGCTACCGGGAAGCATTGGATATCTATAGCCAGCTGCGCCTTCCACGAAATCAGGCTGAGGCGTTGCTCCAAATAGGCGGCGTACTCAAGCAAACGGCACTTCCAGGAAGAACCAGCCGAGATCTCGTGTTCGATGATGAGCCCACTGTTCCCAAAATAGACAAAACCGAAGCCCTTGCAGAAGCCGAAAAAGCCTATCAGTCCGCCCTCCTGCTTGCGGAACAGGTCGGTTCCAAAGAAATGCTCTGGGCGGCTCATCAGGGGTTGGGGTTCTGCGCTTTTCAAAAAGGGCAGCCTGAGGAAGCCCTTGAGCACTATACGTTCGCCATCAATCTTGTGACGGCCATGCGCACGAGCCTCGAAAGCGTCGAGCTTCTCGGCGAGTACATGGCGGGAAAAGAGGATCTTTACAGTGAGGCGATGGAGGTCTGTGCCCGGCTGCATGGAGAGACGCAAGATGTCAAATATCTTGAGATGCAAATGCAATTTGACGAAACCTTGCGCAATGAAATTCAAAAGGCCAGTGCGGCGCTTGTACGGATGGAATTTGCAGATACCGATAAGCAGAAACTATACGACAAACTTGTAGCTCTGGGGCGGAAACAAGCCAAGGCTGAATCTACCGTGCCTGTAGTGGCTCCAGTGCCGACAGAAGCCAGCGAAGAAACCAAGCTTGTCCATAAGATTAAAACGGAAGAAGCGAAGAAGCAAAAGGCTACCGTACAGCAGTTGGATCAGGACTACCAGACTCTTCTTACCGAATGGAAAGAAAAATATCCGGGCGATGCCGTTATCTTTGAATCCAGTGCCCGGCTAGATATTCCCAAAATCCAACAGGCACTTTCTGACGATCAGGTATTGCTTCATTACATGCAACTCCCTGATAAATTAGTTATTGTTTGTATAAGTAACGATAGAGTAGATAGTAAAATTGTCAATATTTCAAAAAAAGAACTTGATGAAGCAATACGTAAACAGTTTTTAGTTGAATATATACAAACATATGGAAGTAAATCTCCTCCTACTCCATCTGAAGAACTAGATTATATGGATAAGTCCGTTTCTATATTATCAATTCTTCACAATTGTCTCATTTTACCAATAAACAATTTACTAAAAAACAAAAAACGTCTTTATATTTGTGCAGGAGGTTTTATAGCTCAAGTCCCATTTAGTGCGCTAGTTTCTTCATATGAAGATAAAAATCCGCACTTTTTAATAGATGATTACGACATTGGGAATATTAGACCTTCATTTATATCAGCTCTGACAGATCCTAATAAAAAATCTTCAGATAAAACACTCCTTGCAGTGGGAAACCCCCACAATAACACCATCTATATGAAAAACCTTGATGGTGCAGAAAAAGAAATTCAGAATGTAAATTCAACATTATATAAAGAAAATTTTATAAAAGATATACAATATACAAATACGGCAAATATTTCTTGGGTAATGGATAACATAAAAAAAAGTAGCTATGAAATAATATATTTTGCAACACATAGCATGCCTTATTCTGAAACATATAGTTCTTGGCATATAAAATATAATACGTTGGTCAATTATTTTAAAAGAAACTTTAATAAAATAGATTGGAATGGTAAAAAATTTGCAACTACAGCAGAAGAAGCAGAACAGATCATGATTAAACAAAAAGCTGTAATTGAAAAAGAATTACCATCAATGTCATTTTTGAATAGCTATCTATATATGGCTGACGAACAAAACGATAATGGTTTATTAACTATAAAAAAAATTATGGAACTACCAGATTCTTCTTTTTTACAAACACGCTATGTAATTCTTTCAGCATGTAACACTGGTGTCATATTTGCACCAAAAACATTAAAAGATGAAAGAACGTTTACTGATTTTAATCAATCAGAAAATATGGAAGAAGAACTCAGAAAAGTTGGTTGGATTCCAGGCATAGATCAAGTCAGCTTTGTAGATGTATTTATGCGCAGAAAAGTAAACAATGTTTATGGAACATTATGGTTTGCGGACGATGCTGCTTCAGCATATTTGATGAGTCATTTTATGAAAAAACTTGTAAACCAGGGTGAACATCAAGATGCAGTTGCAGCTTTTTCTGAAACACAACGTCAATATATAAAAGAAAGCAAAGAAGGAAAAAAACCGCTAGGAGAAGATTATCCTGTACCTCTACATCCCTATTTCTGGGCCGTAGGTGCCTTATTCGGGAAATAAATACTACTCAGCTCTCTAACCTTTAACAAAGGAATATTCATATGGTTTCCAAGAAAATGCGTAAGATTGCGTTGTGGACACTGCTTGTCGTCATGCTGGCGGGTCTCGTTTGGGCGGGACTGGATTTGTTGGGCCAGTCCAACAAGAGTGCCGCTGATGCCGGTTCCAGTGCGGCTGATATGGAAATGGCCTCGCTGGATAGTATCAAACAGAGCACGAAATCCGCTTGTGACTGGAATCAGGAACGCGCCTTACGCAAAAAAATTGACGCCGCCGACGCCTCTTACCGCACGAAACTCGCCAGTGCCAAATCCGAAATCGAACGGACCGGCAAGGTATCTGAATCGACCAGAAGTGCGGGTATCGCTCTCGCCAAACAATTCCAAAATGCCAGTGAGAACTACGCGGCTTTTTGGGATAAGAATAATGGGAAAACTCGCGCCAAGCTTGCCCGTGAGGCCGGTGCAAGCCGTGTAAAGAGTGCCGAGATGGCGTTCAACAATGTCGATGCCTCCAAAATCGACGCGTACAACGATCAACAGGCTTCTTTGCGTAAGGCACAGAAGGCATATTTCAGTGAAGCCAAGGAAGATGTATCCCCTCAAGACCTCGCTTCTCTGAAATCTTCCCTTACTCCCAAGCTTGAGAAGATGGGCTCTGATTTGATGGCCCTCGTGCAGAGCGTGACCAACATCCTCTCGCAGGTCAAAGATCAGGTCGGTTCCACTTTGAGCGTTGGAGGCATCGGCGGCTGCGCTAAGCAAGTTGCAACAGGGGGCGGCACGGCTGCCGTCAATGACGGCGTCGCTTCCTTGCTCTCGCCGTTGCAGTCCCTTTTGAGCCTCGTCCAGTCTATGGGCAGCAACGTCCAAGGAATGCTGTCCGATATCGCCACGTTCTAATTCGTAAGGGCCCAGGGCGTCGAGCTCTGGGCCCATTCGCTATGAAAAAAAATATACTGCTCTTTTCATGTATTGCATTGTTGGCCGCTTCGCCATGCTCTGCCGGTATGCTGGAATCCCTATGGAACAAGTATATTCCGACTGAAGATGGGAGGCCACTGTCTCCTCCACCTTCCCCTGTAGACATCCAGAAAAAAAATTCCGTGGAACTCCTCGGAACTTTTACGCATAACTGGAAATACCAATCGACGACGCACGAGCTCTTTTACGAAGATCACCGGGCGTTGGCTCGGAGCATTTACGGATTGGCAATTTATGCGGGAGATGTGGATTCCTCACTCGATCCGCAAAAATTCATTGAAGGCGTGCTGGGCTATCACTATCGGGTTACGCAGGTATGTGCTTGGTTAAACGCTGTTGTCTCCCAAAAAACTTCCAGTCCAGAGCTTGATGAAGAAAATCTGATTGGAGTGTTGCTCTCGGATGGCGTCATCGCCATTAAGGGTGGACATTTTGTCCCTACGGGAAAGTATTCCCACATATTAGCAGCCAGCCAGGGAAAGAAACGCTCTTTTTCAGACAACTTGCGGCATGAGCGGTTGCATGTGTTCTGGGATGAGGATTCTGTTTTCCGTGAAAGAGCCCAGCAAGAATGGAAGACCCTCTCGGAAGAGGAACGCCAAAAGATCCGCAAAACGTTGCACCAATATGCACAGGGGAATGAAGCACAGCTTATGGAAGAATGGGCCGTCAAAAGAGCGGAGACATCCCGTATGAGCATTGAATAGGGGTTATGGGTTCGTTAAAAATAAGGAGGCGTACAGAATGAAAAAATATTCTCTCACCGGGCTGATGCTTTTCGTCCTGCTGGCATTTATCCCTTCATCCGGGCACGCCGTAGGGCGATTGAACTTCATGCTGACGAACCTCACTGGGCTCGATATTGCGGACGTTCGTATCGCTCCTACGTATTATCCGAATTATATCAGCGAAAACTTATTAAAAACAAATCTAGATCCGAATACACGGCTCTATATCGGACCTAATTATTATGGTGATCAGCGCTTTTGGAATATTACTGTTTCTTGGTCTAATGGCTTTCAGTACACATGGACGCACAACCAACTGACACGTTATAATTCCTATGTTGTTTATGCCAATCCCTATGGAGTACGCATGCGTCAGGGATATGAACGCTCCTTTGCGCGCTATGGCGATAACATGCCGAGCATGTATGCCGGAGCGCAGCCTGGAGTTTCCGTATCCGTGGGTATACCTGAGAAAGTCAATGCGGTCGCTGTTGCTGACGCGGGCAAAGTTGGCAATAGCACACGTAAGACACGCGATCTCGTGTTTGATGATGAGGAAGAGACTGAACACCCCGTAGTCGCCGGGAGCACTGCCGATACAACTAAAGGTGAAACCATTTCCGTCAAAGCAACTATTGAATTAACCCGCGACGGAAAGCTCTCCACTGTCCTCCCTACTGAATCATTCAAGAGTGGAGATAAGGTTCGACTGCTGTTTTCAACAAACCGGGACGGAAACGTCTATTGGGTGGCCAAAGGCACATCGGGGCAATACCAAGTGCTCTTCCCAAGCCCAAAAGCCGGAATGAATAACACCGTCGTAAAAAACAACAGCTATACGGTTCCGGCAAAGGGTGCGTGGCGTTTTGATGAGCAGAAGGGAACTGAAACGTTGGTCTGCATTCTTTCACCCTCCCGTGTGGCAGAACTCGATAAGGCAGTGGCACTCGGAGGTGAGGGGAAGAAAAATGAAGCTTCAGAAATTATTTCTTCCGTCGTCAATCGTCACGAAAGCAAGCGAACCACGCGAGATCTTGTATTTGAGGAAGAAGACGATCAGGATGTGAATACAAAAACACAAACATCAAGCGATAACGAACCGTTTGTAGCTACTTATGAGTTAATCCATAATTGATTTAAATGAATATATGGCAGTCTAATCGACTGCCATATATTTGTTAATACCATAAGGAGTATATAAATTATGTTTAATATTATCCTGACAATGCTTGTGATCCTACTTATGCCTTTTCATTCTGCCAATGCATCAAATGAAAACTATGATGATGTAAAAATAGGAAATATATCAAATTACAAGATAGAATCCGGAAAATATTCGATAGATTTTCATGAAGGAGAAGATGCACCCGAATCATGGACTTTTTCAGGTTCTATAAATAGTGATTTTAACAAACAGCTTAAAAAAGTCATGCAATATTTATCTTTGAACAAACCCAATTCAGATATAGTTGCAATAAAATTCAATATGAATACTCCCATATATATTCAACCAGTTACAGCAATGAGACTTTATATTCAACCATCACCTCTGAAAAAATCTGATTACGCCATCATTGGAGTCTGTGAACCAGAAACTGACAATTGTTGGAAAATGAAAATTCACAAAGAAAATCCACAATATAATCAAGTTATAGAATCATTTATTGCATCTGAAGTCAGCATATTCTTTACTGGTGAAAATGAAATTCTAGCCTGCTATGAGTAATTTTTCATGAAAAATATTTTTCTATTGATTGTATTATTCATATTTATTACTTGCGAAACTTCATTTTCAAAAATAAAATCAGAATGTCCAGAAAAAATTATCGATCAACAAACATTTCAAGGTACGTTTCAAGGAAATACATGTACCCCTATATGCTACTCTTCTATTAAAATGCCTAATGGACAAAATTTGATTTTCATACAGGATAAAGATAGTTCCGATGGCATATTTGGCAATATTGGTAATGATGTTGAAACTACTATTGTTGTAAAACAGTTTTGGAATGAATACGAAAAAAAATGTGATCGTGTTAATATCTTCAAAACAGGAAAAAAAGCAAACCCAAAACCAACAGGTATAAAGTCATCATCTGAAAATGATTTTAATGAATGCAAAAACAAATTATATCAATCAGATGCAGATTTGTATGCTTGCTATGACAGGGAATATGATAGATTAATCAAGGAAATGGATGAATTTATTAATACAAAAGCATATGAAACAAAATTATCAAAAACAAATAAAAACGAAATTATATACAATCAAAATCAATGGATAGAAAACAACAATGGCATGGCTGATATTGAAGGAATATATAACCAAATGACATTGGGTGTTACTGGAATATGTATAACTCTTGAAGAAAAAATAAATAGAGCACTTGTACGAAAGGCATGGTTAGTCAATATTCTTGACGGCATTCAAACAAAGAATTCAATATTTGAATAATTAACATATTAATTTATATAATAAATAAATCACACTATCGAGAATACAAATGAAGAAAATATTCTATTTTTTATTCAAAATATGGTTAATTTTATTTTCTATTTGCTCAATTGGATATATATTATTTTTTAATAGTCCAGAAGAAGCTTTAAAAAATTTTTCTCTATCTGATGCTATTTATTCTTACATGATGATAGTAGGCGATTCAAAAGAAGAATTAGAATTTAGAAAAGTATATATTAAAAAATTTACAAATGAATACAAGAATCGTACAGGAATT
>OGHF01002075.1_pt1 | contig 10841 bp, 9 predicted proteins | sample 1571481 | NCBI WGS metagenome assembly OGHF01 (sample SAMEA2581952, study PRJEB24529) | metagenome | biome: Human gut stool | place: China | collected 2011
GACTCTTCAAGGCGACCACATTGCAGTCGGTCTTTTCACGGATGCGGCTGTCACGCAGGGACAGGCCCACAAGGGCCGGGGGCGCCGTCACCCGGAAAATGTTCAAGCCTTCCGTCAGAATGGTTACCCGGCCGGGACTGAGCAGATTGATGATCGTACTCGCCGCCATCGAAGCGTGCGACATCACCAGATTCGCCCCGGCGTTGTACAGGGAGGGCACGTTGCGATCAAGTGTGGAACGGCTGAGGATCTGCACGTCAGGCCGCAGCTTGCGGCAATAGATGGTCAGATAGATGTTCAGGTCATCGTCATGCGTGGTCACGATGACGGACGGGGTTTCCATGATGTGCGCCCGCTGGAGCACCGCCAGTTCCCCGGCATTCCCGAGAATGTAACGGGGATCGTCCGGCGGCACGAGCCGGGGGTTCTTCTCGACGAGACAGAACGGCAGCCCGCGACGTTCCAAGGCATCCGCCGCCGCTTCCCCCACCTTGCCGCCGCCGAGGATAAGCACGGGCGTCCGGTTCGCCTTGCTGCTCCGCTCGGCCTTGCGGTCATAAGCCTCAAGCTGATCCGCCGTCCCCGCGAGCAGCAGGATGGAGGCCTCGTCGATCCGGCTGTCCGGGCGCGCGGACATATAGGAATTGCCCTCCCACAGCCCGGCCACGTTGAGGCCGAAGCGTTCGCGGAACCCGCACTCGCGCAGCGTCTGCCCCATGAACTCGGTGTGGATGACCGGCGCCTCGGCAAGGCACAACGTCCCGAACCGGGCGATGATGTTCGACTGGGCGCGGGTCCCGTAGACGCGGCGGGCAAGGCTCCGCCCAAGCATCTCGGTAAACGAGTAGACGTGGTCGCACCCCGCCAGCATGAGGATGTTCATGGCCTCCGGATTCTCCGCACTGGCGGCGAGCAGGGTCGACGGCGCGACTTCTCGCACCGTGGAGGCGATGTTCGTATTCCGCAGATCCCCTTCGAGCGCTGCGACCAACGCCGCCTTGTCCGCCCGCAGGTTCCGGTAGGTGTTGGCGTCGTCGAACTCGCCGGTCACCACATCATAGCGGTTGTCGTACAGTTCCAGCGCGTGCTGCCCGTCCGGTACGAGGATGACATACGGATAGTTGTGCTGCCGGAGCTTGCGGGCCACGCTCAACGAGATGTCGTTGTCACCCACCAGAACCGTGTGGCCGCTGGTATCGGACGGCAGGGAGCGCGGCTTGCGCTTGTTGTTGTATTCCTCGATCCACGGCTGGTACACGAAACGGATGAACGTAAACGGCATCACGATCATGATGAGGATGATGCCCGACACCAGTACGATGATGGAGAACAGTTTCCCGATATCGCTCGTGAAGGTGATGTCCCCGAACCCCAGCGTGGACATGACGGTCAGCGTCCAGTAGACGCCGGTGATATAAGAATAATCCCGCCCTTCGTAGGCCATGATCTGATGAAACACGATGCTGAACAGCGCCACCAGAACGGTCGTGAACAGCAGGAAGCCGATCACGATGCGCTGATTGCGGCGTCCCGTGGTCTGGGTCAGAAGCGCCGGGAGAAGGGTCAGGAGCAGTTTCATGGTCAGCGCCCGTAGCTGTCTTCAAGACGCACGATGTCATCTTCCCCAAGGTAGGTGCCGGACTGGATCTCGATGATGACCAGCGGGATCATGCCGGGATTCTTGAGCCGGTGCACGGTGCCGAGGGGAATGTAGGTGGACTGGTCTTCATGGTACAGGAGCACCTTGTCGCCAACGGTGATCTCGGCCGTCCCTTCGACCACCACCCAGTGCTCTGCCCGGTGGTGGTGCTTCTGGAGCGAAAGCTGCCCGCCCGGCTTGACGATGATGCGCTTCACCTGAAAACGCTCACCTCTCGCCAGCGTTTCGTAACTCCCCCACGGGCGATAGACCAGCGGGTGGCTTTCCGCCTCGCCGCGCCCTTCCTTTTTCAGTGATTCGACGATCTTTTTCACATCCTGCGTGCGTGCGCGATCCGCCACCAGCACGCTGTCCGCCGTCTCCACGACCACCAGATCCGATACGCCGAGCGCGGCGACCATCCGATTGGAGGCGTGCAGATAGCAGTTTTCCGCGCCCTCGGCGTAGACATCCCCCACACGCACGTTGCCGTCCCCGTCGTGCGGAGCGGCTTCGTAGAACGCTTCCCATGACCCGAGATCGCTCCAGTCGGCTGTCAGAGGGACCACGGCGGCCCGGTCCGTCTTTTCCATCACCGCGTAGTCGATGGAGTCGGCGGGCGAACTCAGGAAGGCGTCGGCGTCGGGACGGATAAAGTCCCGATCGGCGTGGTGCCCTTCCCACGCCGCCTTGCACGCCGCATGAATGCCGGGAGCGTGCAGGGCCAGCTCTTCAAGGTAGATGGATGCGCGGAACAGGAACATGCCGCTGTTCCACAGATACCCTCCGTCCGCCAGCATGGCCTCGGCTCTGGCGAGATCCGGTTTTTCCACAAAGCGCGCCACAGCATACCCGCCCGAGGGCAACGCCCCACCCCGGCGGATATACCCGAACCCTGTTTCCGGTGCATCCGGCGTGATGCCGAATGTAACGATACGCCCGGACTCGGCGCAGGCGCGGGCCCGCGCCACGGCTTCGGCGAAAACATCCTGAGGTTTCAGCACATGATCGGACGGCAGCACCAGCAGCAACGGATCCCCGCCGCCGGACAACGCCGCGAACGCCGCCAGCGCAATGGCGGGCGCGGTATTCCGTCCCTTGGGCTCCAACAGAATAGTTCCGGATACGCCTTTCTGCTGCAAGGCCGCCGCCACATAAAAGCGGTGCTCTTCATTGCAGACCACCAGCGGATCGGCGCTGCCCGGCAAAGCCGCCGCCCGATCCACCGTATCGCCGAACAGGGTATGCCCTCCCAGATCCATGAACTGCTTGGGATACAGGGCTCGGGAAAGGGGCCAGAGGCGGGTGCCGCTGCCGCCGCACAGGACAATGAAACGCAATGTGGACATAAACACTTCCTGTTCTATTTCACGGTAAATTTATGAAACACCAGACACGCCCCATCAAAAGGCGGCAACAGCCGCACGGAGGCTTCAGCCGGTGGAGAAAAGCGGGAAAGCCAGCTCCACGCGGCCCGCTCCGACGCAAAGCCGCGCGGAGCCAAAATATGAAACGACAATCCTTCGCCCGGACGCCAGATCGGGGTCAGCGCCACGGATGGGGAGCGTTTGCCGTAGCCGCGCCACGCCGTATACGCCTCTTCCAGCGTGCCGAACGCACCAAGGCTTAAAAGCACCCCCTTGGTCATGGACGGCGGAGGGGCATACAGTACGGCGGGAAGCGTCAGCTCCTGAGGCCCCGCACCGATATCGTTTCTGTATCCGGGATTTTTGCCTAAAACCAGTTCCAAGGCGGAGCCGGAACCGTACAACGCCCGCACCAGTTCGGCAAGAGCCTCGCCGGGCTGCAAACGGAACGTCCCCAGCGTTTCGGGGCCCGCGCTCTTTTCCGCTTCGGCGCCCTGCCCACCCGCCGCTTCCGCAGTGGAGGATTCCGCCTTTTCAGGGACGGCGGGGGGCGCTTCATCCGGAGGCAGAGGCTGCGGAACGGCTTCCCGCGACGCCGCACGCCGCACGGCATCATCCCCGGCTGCCCGCCCTTTTCCGGCAGTCCCGGCGGTATCCGCCTTCTCCGCTTCCGGCAGCCAGCCCAGCACGCCGGACACCACCGCCTCCAGCCGGGCGTGCGCGTCGTCCTTTACAGCCTCCGGCATCCAGCGGTATCCGCCCGCGACGCAGATCAACGCCAACGCCACAACCAGCCAGCGGCCCCACCGGTTTTGCACATCGCTGCCGTTACGGGCCACCTGCGCCCACACCATACGGCCGGTTACGGTTGTACGGTTGCCCACAAGCAGGGCAAGCAGCATCTGATGCCCGAGGCGCATGAGCTGGCGGGGCTTCCCCCTGCTGGCCCGGTGCAGGGCGATGAGGCTCCCGAGCGAAAACAGCCGTTCCGCCCTCTGCCCTCCCGCCAGCCGCAACCGGTGGCGCACAAGCCGGATGCTCTCGCGCATGGAGAGCGGCTTCAGATACAGGTACTCGTTGATCCGATCTTTAAAGTTGGGCATACCTTCAATGATCTGTGCCAATTCCGGCTGCCCAAAGATGACGATTTGCAGGAGCTTTTCCGTGTTCGTCTCGAAATTCAGCAGTTCGCGCAGCACTTCCAGCGCCGCCGGACTGAGCTTCTGCCCCTCATCTATAAAAAGGACAAGATTCCGGTTCTGCTCCAGCGCCTTATCGAAAACCCGATTTTGAATGACGCTGATGCACTCCCGGCGCGCCACGCCCTCGGGAGGCCGCTGCCCGGCGAACAGCTCGCACAGGTGCCGCACGAATTCATCGGCATCCTCGAACCCCGCGTCCAACAGCAAAAAGACGTCGATGCCGCTCTGCTCGTTCAGGCTCCTCAGCAGACAGCGGCACAGCGTGCTCTTTCCCGTGCCCACCTCGCCGAGAACCACGTTCAAGCCCCGCCGCAGCCGGATGGCGATTTCCAGCCGGTTCAGGCAGTCCTCGTGCGTCGGCGTTCGGTAATACGCGTCCGGGTCCGGCGAGTTCGAAAACGGCTCCCGCGTCAGATTCAGGAGCTCCAAATAGCTGCTCATTCGGCAATACCCTCAAGAAAACGGCATTGGAGGAAAAAGGGAAACGCTCGTCGCGGGAGCGGGAACGCACAGGCCTTCCCGTTTTTCCCGGCCTCCATCCTTCCGCGCTATTTCAACTTCCCGATGGCCTCACGGAGACGCCCCTTGTCCTGTGCGTGGACGAGGGCCGCCTCGGGCGCGATGATGCGCTGCATAAGCAGGCGTTCGATGTCGTCGTCCATCGTCTGCATCCCAACATTGCGATTGGTCTGTAAAACGCTCGGCAATTGGAATGTCTTGCTCTCGCGGATCATGTTCCGCACGGACGGGATGCCGAACATGATTTCCAGCGCGGGTACCCGGCCCTTCTTGTCGGCCCGTTTGAACAGCGTCTGCGCGATGATCGCCTGAATCGACTCCGAAAGGCTCGTCCGTATCTGCGCCTGCTCCTCCGGCGGGAAGACCTCGATGATGCGGTCGATGGTCTTGGGAGCGGAGATGGTGTGCAGGGTCGCAAACACGAGATGCCCCGTTTCCGCCGCTTCGAGGGCGAGGGAGATGGTTTCGAGATCGCGCATTTCACCCACGAGGATGATGTCGGGGTCCTCGCGCAGTGCGGAGCGCAGCGCCGTGCCGAACGAGCGGGAATCGCGCCCTATCTCGCGCTGGTTCACGAGGCAGCTCTTGGATTGATGCACGAATTCGATGGGGTCTTCAATGGTAATGATATGGTCGCGGCGCTTGGTATTGGCGTAGTCCACAAGCGCGGCCAGCGTGGTGGACTTGCCGCTCCCGGTGGGGCCGGTCACAAGCACGAGGCCCTTGGGCAGCAGGGCCAGCTCGCGCAGCATGATCGGAAGACCCAGCTCCTCAACCGTGCTGATTCGCTGCGGGATTTCGCGGAACACCGCGGAAATGCCGCGGTTCTGCCGGAAAAAGTTGGCACGGTAGCGCGCCAGCCCCGGGATGTCATAGGCGAAGTCCAGATCGCCCGTCTGCTCGAACGCCTGCACGCGCTCCATGGGAACCATTTCACGCAGTACGGCCAAAAGTTCCTCGGTCGTAACAACCGGAGCGTCCACCCGTGCGAGGTCCCCGTAGATCCGCAGGAGCGGCGGATTGCCCGCCGAAAGGTGCAAATCCGAACCGTGATTGGCGTGCAACAAGTGAAAAAGATTGTCTATTTTTGCCATGCATGACCTTCCTGCACGGTTTTTGTTGCCGGAGCGCCCGGTTCTTGGTACACCTTGGCAGGAACAAGGTGCGTATGAAATACGCGAGACGGAAGATTCTGTCATCACCGTTGAAGGCCTGATCGCCATTTGTGAACAAGCCCACAACATGCTGGACTTAATCACAGAAGGCTTCCGCAGCCCGCGCACCGTTGCCCGATCGGGCGTGCCAAAGGAAGGCTCCGCGTGTACCAGACCATCCCCCCGGAATTGCTGCATCCCGAAATGTTCATTCCCGCCGCCACGCTGCTCGGGCTCCTGCTCGGCAGCTTTTACAACGTCTGCATCCACCGGTACGTCAGCGGCGAATCCATCCTTTTTCCGCCTTCCCATTGCCCGCATTGCAAACAGCGCCTCCGCTTCTGGGAACTGATCCCCGTCCTCAGCTATCTGCTGCTGCGCGGCCAGTGCGCCCGCTGCCACAAGCCCATCCATATCCGGTATCCGCTCGTCGAACTCCTGTCCGGCCTGACGTCCGGCCTTCTGGCATGGCGTTTCGGCCCCACGCTCGCCTTTCCCGTCTATCTCGTGTTCACGGGAATGCTCATCGTCGCCTCGGGCATCGATCTGGAATGCTTCATCCTCCCCGACGGCATCACGCTCGGCGGGACAGTGCTGGCCGTGCCCGCCGCCGTCTTCGCCCTCGGCATGGACTGGACGGACGCCCTTCTCGGCGGCCTTGTGGGCGGCGGGACGTTCCTCGCCGTACTTCTTGTCTTCAAACGCCTGCGCGGCGTGGACGGCATGGGGTTCGGCGACGTCAAACTCATGCTCATGCTCGGCGTCCTGTGCGGGCCCCTCGGCCTGCCGCTGATCACGCTGGTCGCGGGCGTCTCGGCCCTCGCCGCCTTCCTGCTCATCGCCTGCCTGATGCCCCGCGAAGCGCCCTTGCGCGAAATGCCCAGCCCGTTCTATCGTTAAGATGAAAAACTGTTTTTTCTTCATTTCCTCGCCGGTCAGGAAATCCTCGACTGGTGGATCCGGTTCATCACGGGGTAGCGTACAGCGCAAGCACTTTCCGCACGTAATTGCGGGTCTCCTCAAACGGGGGGATGCCGCCGTACTTGTCCACGTTGGCGGGCCCGGCATTATACGCCGCCAGAGCCAACGAAACGTTCCCGCCGTACCGATCCAGCATGGATCGGAAATAGCGCACCCCGCCCTCCACGTTCTCATCGGGATTGAACGCATCGCGCACCCCCAGATGCCGCTGCGTGCCGGGCATGAGCTGCATGAGCCCGCTGGCCCCGGCCGAAGAGACGGCCTTGGCGTCGAACCCCGATTCGACCTTGATGATCGCCATGACCAGCCGGGGCTCGACCCCATGTTGCCCGGCATACCGTTCCGCGAGCCGCGCCACGCCGTCCGGCCCCACCGCACGCATCAGCCGCTCGGCGCTGAAGCGCCCGCAAAACTGATACCCCCCGCCGCCGTCCGGCCTGTTCGTCAAAAAGACGGTCCCGTCCTCCCCCACATGCCGATAGATGGCCACGGACTCCGCAGGCAACGGATCCGCCGGCTGAGCTGACGGGGCATCCGGGCGGGCCGCGTGGGGCCGCTGAGGAAGCGTTTTTTTGATGGGAGGCCGCACCACGACCTTGAGTTTGGAAGGTTCGGCTGCCCTAACGCCGGTGGCGCACAAAAGGCAACACACCAGAATGAGGCCCGCCCATACGGGGAGCCCCAGCCATGAGAGTCGAGGCCCCTCGTCTTTCGGAACAGCCTGTGCTACCATCATTTCCAACCGTAACGAGCCTCCCGTCAAAAGACAAGGAGCGCCCTCCGCACCTGTCCGGCGACGCCGAGGGAAAAGGTCGCACTGGCGGGCGGGGTGGAACTGCTTATCGTGGACGGCACGCTTTCGGGCGGTGCCCCATTGTCCCGCGTGGCATCCAGCGTGCGGAAAACGCTGGACCAAACACCCACCCCAGCGAATGCGGCCTCTCAGCAGATGTACATCTGGAAAGACGCATCCGGGGTCACGCACATCAGCGAAACGCCGCCTCCCAAGCCGCCCGCGGGCAAAGTGGAGGAATACCAGTTCTCGCCGCAGCCTCCAGCCGCGCAGCCCGAGCCCGTCGCCCCTCTCGATATACCGAGCCCTGAGCACCAGCCGTCCGCCGCCGAACTGGAAAAGGCCGCCGCTGAAGCCCGGAAAAGGCTCCAACAGCAGGTCGAACAGCTGCAAAAGGAGCGGGGGCAGCTTGAAAAGCAATTATACCGCGCCCGGGCCACGGGCGACGGCTACGCGCAGATCCGTTTCCGTACTTTGCTGGAACAGAACCGAGAGGCGCTGGAAAAGCTCATCCCCAAACAGTGACATATGCCATGCAGCCACCCTTCCGCAACGGATTTACCCTGATTGAAATCGTCTCCGTGCTCGTCGTGCTCGGCGTGCTGGCCTATCTCGGCATTTCGGCCTTCCGGGGCAATGACGAGATAACCGCCTACGCGGAACGGGACAGGCTCCTCTCCCAGCTCGTCTATGCCCGCGCGCAAGGCATGGCGATGGGCGGCGGGCAATGCGTCACCATAGATACAAACAAGGTGAGTTTCTTCATGAAGGGCAAATCAGCCCTGCCGACACTGCTCAAGGATTATACGCCTTCCGCATCAATCCAGAGCACCCCTCCGGCTACGTTCTGCTTTGACGCGGCGGGAAGCGTCTGCGGCGAGGACAGCCTCGGAAATCCGAACGACACGGGCATCCTCTACTGCACCGCGTCAGCCTCCGATCAAACATTCAGCTTCGGCGGCGGGATCACGCTCACTCTCTTCGCGGAAACGGGGTTCGTCCAATGAACGCGCGCGGCTTCACCCTCATCGAGATCATCGTCACCATCATCCTCATGGCGATCATGGGCTTCATGGCGGCGCAACTCATTGCCACGACCTTGCGCGGAAGCGCCGAAAGCGCCGGGCAGATCAAAGATCTGACGGAGGCCACCAGCACTCTGGAAGAATGCATCGCCTACCTCAACACGGAAGCCATGCAGCAGAAGGCTGCCAGCGACCTCATCACGGATAAAGGCCTCGAAGCTCTTTTGGAAGCCCAAGATAAACGGGAACTGTGGCACCCGGACGGCTGCCCATCCTGCCCGGACAACCTGCTGCTCACCGTCAAGCGCGGTTCCGTGGAGCTTTCCCGTGCGTTCTGATGCCCGCGCCCCCGAACGGGGTTTCACGCTGCTGGAAATCGTCTGCACGCTGGTCATCCTCGGCGTGCTCGGCTCGCTCGTGTTCTCGGGATTCGGCACGGCCATCACCGGGTATACGCAGATGCGGGAAGTCGGAACGTCGGACATGCAGGCCGAACTGGCTCTCATCCGCCTCCGGAAAGAGCTTGCGGGAGCCGCCGATTTTCCCGAGTCACCTTTCAAAGACAGCCCTTCCGTCACATTCACGAAGACGGATGGCACGCAGACAACCATCAGCTGCGAAGATACCGGAAACAAGCTGCTCATCGACGGCCAAATACTCCTCTCGGACGTGGCCTCATGCCGTTTCACCACGAACGGGGCCGGCCCCTCCTACATCGGCATCGTGCTGACCCAGCAACTCGCCGAACGGCAAGTCACCTGGACGCTTTCCGTCGCCCCCCGCAACACCCCCCTCGCCAAGGATTGAGGTTCCCCATGCAGACGTCACAACGCGGAAGCGTCCTTCTGACCATCATCGGCGGGATCGTCATTCTGGCCCTGCTCGGCATGGTCGCGGTTTCGCTCATGACAGGTTCCGTCATGACCGGACTGGACGCCAAGGAAACGGTGCAAGCCTCCTACCTCGCCGAATCGGGAAAGGAAATCGTCCGGGTGCAGACGTCAAAGGCCGATACCGGAGCAAGGCTCATGACTTTGGTGGATAATACGCTGGATGGCAAAACCTTTTCAATCACGGGCGGGAACGTCTCTCTCAAGCTGTTCCCCTCGTGGTTTCGCACTTCAGACACAGGGACGTTGCTGAAGGGAGGTTCCGGCTGGTATCCCGAAGCGCCATCCGGGACGCGCGAACTTTTGCTGATTGCCAAATCGGGTACAGCCAGCAGAGCAGAATACTCTTTCGGAAAAGCTGCGGCGCTCACCCCCAACGCGGATGCGTATCTTATCGGGCGCGGGACGCCGACGTATCCCACAAAAACGCAAACGACCATTTCCGTCAACACGGCAAAAAACGACTTTGATTACTTTCCCGAAACCGGCGGACTGATCGGTGTCGTGAACAAGGGCGGGGCCACGCTCAATCCCGACAGCGCGAAACGCCTTATCTATGAACGCCTGTCCAAATCCGGTTCCACCTATACGTTCGAGGGCGTCCGCCCCGTCTCGGGCTCTTCCTACCCGGAACTTGGCGAAGACAAGGAACTCGTCCTCGGGCAATATATCCGCGTGGTCAGCGAAGCCCAAACCGCCAACGGTGCACGGGCCGCGCTGGTGTGGCATACGAACGGGAGAAGTTCCCTCCGTTTCGCCGGTTCAGGAGGAAGCGAAGAGGGGGGGAACGCCACTGAAAACATTATTGGGGGAAACCTCAGCAGTGAAGAAGATCTCAAAGAACTCTTCGGCCAGCACCTTACGGAGCATAATCTAAATAAAGGCTATACGTTCACGAAATACGGCCCGGATCTGACCGCATTGAGTGTACAAGGTTTTCAGCCGAGCATGCCCAATCATTTTCTCCTCAAAACAACACGCAAAACCAGCACAGACTACTGGTTCGCGGGAATTACCGACAAGACGATTCCCATTGACTCTTTTCAGAAAGAACGTGGTGTAATGATACAGATTTCAACCATGATTCATCCTCCAGGCTCTTCAAAAAAGCCTCACTTTTTTGGCGGGCTCCTTTTCAGGACCCATATGCTTCAAGGGAAATCGGCGCTCACTCCGCATGGCGTCTCCGGGCTGGGCATGGGAATCGTTTATGGCTCCATTGAAATCGAGAACTCGGAGAAAGAAGGCTATTACGAGGTTGACGACTGTAC
>OGHF01002084.1_pt1 | contig 10824 bp, 9 predicted proteins | sample 1571481 | NCBI WGS metagenome assembly OGHF01 (sample SAMEA2581952, study PRJEB24529) | metagenome | biome: Human gut stool | place: China | collected 2011
ACCCCATTTCCTAAACAGTATACCATACTGTCTAACAAATGGGGTGCAGTTCATTCTCAAAGCGGAAGTCTTTTTCTGTTTGTTACTCCATCATGCCGTCACCGCCCATCAGAGCCGTCATCTCACGGATCGTCAGGTTATTTCTGACGGTATCCCAAAAGCCGCTGCACGAAGGGCCGGAGCGAGTGGATGAACGCTTCATCCGAAAGCTCTGTCTGATGTTCCAGTTTCCAGACACAGAGATGATGGAAAAATTTTCAAAAAAGTTGCAGATTGTGCAGGAAAAATTTCTTGTAGTCCGTTTTGTTAGGTGGTATCATTATAACGGTTTGCGCCGCTAACCCGGGGCAGTATCTCGCAGACAGGACGTTTTTGGCGGACGCTGTGGGGGAAAGCGCAGAACGAATGAAAACAGGCAGAAAGAACTTTTCTTTTTCATGAAACACAGGAGGTCAGGCTTTTCATGCTAGGTTTCAACAAGAAGACACAGGACACTTCTCCGCAGGAGAATACCGGCGGAGAAAATAAGGTGTTCCACTTTATCAAGACCCACAAAAAGCGCTGCATCGCGGTGGTCGCAGCCGCAGCGGTGCTGGTGGCGGTCATCGTGCCGCGCAGGAGCCGCAGTGCGTCGGCAGACCTTGCCTACACGCAGGAGAAGCTGGGACGCCGCGATATCGTGAACGTCTACGACGGCAGCGGCACCATCAACGCCGCCGATTCCTACACCGTCAAGTCCCTCGTCACCGGCACGGTGCTCACCGCCGACTTTGAGCTGGGCGACAGCATCGAGAAGGGCGATATTCTTTACACCATCGACATTTCGGATGTGGAAAACAACCTCGCGAGCGCACAGCTCTCGGTGGAGCAGGCACAGCGCAATTACGATGACATTGCGGATATGCAGAACGTCCGCACCAGGATCAGCGGCGAGGTCAGCTCCTTTGCAGTCGCCGCAGGCGACGCCGTGCAGGCTGGTCAGACTGTGGCCACCATCCGCGACACCTCCGTGATGCTGCTGGCCGTGGATTTCCCTGCCGCAGAGGCCCAGAGCTTTGTCGCCGGTCAGGCCGCGCAGGTCATGCCGGACACCACCTTTGAGGTGCTGAACGGCACCATCCGCTCCGTTTCCGGTGCAGACCCTGCCGGCGACGCCAGCCTGATGACCTGCACCGTCACCATCGCTGTTCCCAACGCGGGCAGCCTGACCACCGCACAGGCCGCTGTGGCACAGGTGAACGGCGTCAGCTCCCTCAACTCTGCACACTTTACTTACCAGCGCGAGGAGACTGTCGTGGCAGCTGCCTCCGGTACCGTGTCCGAACTCTGCGTCAAGGAGGGCAGCACCGTCCGTCAGGATGACGTCATCCTCCGCATTACCGGCAAGGATCTGGACAAGCAGACCAAAAACGCCGCTGACAGCCTGCGCGCTGCCGAGCTGCAGATGTCTTCTGCCGAGAAGACCATCAGCCACTATACCATCGACGCCCCGATCAGCGGCACCATCGTGGATAAGAAAGTCAAGGCCGGCGACAAGCTCAGCGCCAACGACACCGCCATGCAGAACCTCTGCACCATCTACGATATGAGCTATCTGGAAATGAAGCTCAACGTGGACGAGCTGAAGATCCGCTCCCTCGAGGTCGGCCAGGAGGTGGACATCACCGCCGACGCCGTCCCGGGTGAGACTTACAAGGGCGTCATCAGCAGCATCCTCGTGGCAGGCACTACCGCCAACGGCTCCACCAGCTACCCCGTCACCGTCCGCATCGACGACATGGGCGAGCTGCTGCCCGGAATGAACGCCACTGCGAAGATCACCACCGCCAGCGTCAAGAATGTTCTGGCCCTGCCCAACGCCGCCCTCGTCCGGGGCAGCTATGTGCTGGTGACCAAGGATTCGCCCAGCGCTGCCAATGCTGAGACTTCCATGACCGCTCCCGACGGCTACGTCTACGTCAAGGTGACCACCGGCATCAGCGATGACGATTACATCGAAGTGAAGAGCGGCCTGCAGGAGGGCGATACCATCGCTTACGACAACTCCAGCGTCAGTGCGACCGACTTCTACAGCAACATGATGGCCTCCGCCGAAGGAGATGACGAATGAGCACGCTGATAGAATTTGATGGGGTCTGCAAGTATTACCAGATGGGTGATACTCTCGTAAAGGCCGCCGACCACGTCTCTTTCAAAATCAACAAAGGCGAGTTCGTGGCCATCGTCGGCCAGTCCGGTTCTGGTAAATCCACCTGCATGAACATCATCGGCTGTCTGGACGTGCCTACCGAAGGCACTTATCTGCTGGACGGCAAGGATGTCGGCAAGATGAGCCGCCGTGAGCTGGCACACATCCGGAACGAGAAGCTGGGCTTCATCTTCCAGCAGTACAACCTGCTGCCGAAGCTGACACTTTTGGAGAACGTGGAAGTTCCCCTTGTGTATGCGGGCATCCCCGCCGCACAGCGCCACGCGACGGCAAAAGCTGCCCTTGAGCGGGTGGGTCTGGGCAATAAGCTCAAAAACCTGCCCAATCAGCTTTCCGGCGGTCAGCAGCAGCGTGTGTCCATTGCCCGTGCGCTGGCCCGCGGCCCGGCGGTCATCCTGGCCGACGAGCCGACCGGTGCATTGGACTCCCACACCAGCCGCGAAGTGCTGGGAATGCTGCAGGATCTGCACAAACAGGGCAATACCGTCGTCCTCATCACCCACGACAACTCCATTGCTGTGCAGGCCGAGCGCATCATCCGCCTCGAAGATGGCCGCGTCGTCTACGATGGCGACGCCCACGCACCCGAGGCAGTCGTTCAGCCGAACTTCATGATGGCAGAGCCGAAAGCCGGAGAGGAGGGGACGCAGGCATGATAAAGGAGACCTTCAAACAGGCCGTCCAGAACGTCTTGAGCAACAAAGTCCGCACCTTCCTCACCATGCTGGGCATCATCATCGGCGTCATGGCCGTCATCGTCATCGTCGGTCTCGGCAACGGCATGACCCACATGATGCAGGACTTCTACTCCGACATGGGCAGCGATATTCTGTCCGTCAACATCATGACCGCCAGCACCCGCTCAGTGGAAGTGGACGATGTGTACAGGATCATCAATGAAAAGCCCGAGTATTATAAGGGCCTTTCGCCTATTGCCAGTGTCGGCGACACGCTGCGGGTGGCGGGCGAGAAGTACCGCCGCACCTACATCAGCGGCGTCAACGAAGATTACACGACCATCAACAACTACAAGGTGGCCAAGGGCCGCGGCATCCAGTACACCGATTTGATAGACAACAAGAATATCTGTGTCATCGGCGACTATGTGGACCGCAGGATCTTCGGCGGCAACGGTCTCGGTAGCACCCTCAAGGTAGGCGCCAGCGAGTACCGCATCGTGGGCGTGCTGGAAGGCCGCTCCAAACCCGCCTCTCAGTACGAGGGCGGCAACGACGACATTGTTCTTATCCCCTATACCACCCTGATGAGCGTCAACAACACCAGCAGTGTTAGCCAGTACTATGTGGTCCTGCAGGACGCGGACCACTCGGATGAGGCACAGGAGTTTTTGCAGTCGCGGCTCAAGAAGCTGGTCAGCAAGGACGACTATGTCTACGTCATGAGCCTGAGCGCAGCCATGAAGCAGATGTCCTCCATGATCAACGTCATGGTGGGCGTCCTGACGGCCATTGCGGGCATCTCGCTGCTGGTCGGCGGCATCGGCATCATGAACATCATGCTGGTGTCCGTCACCGAACGCACCCGTGAGATCGGTATCCGCAAGGCACTGGGCGCACAGGAGAGCACCATCCTGACCCAGTTCGTCGTGGAGGCCGGCGTCACGTCGGCGCTGGGCGGCTGCCTCGGCATCGTGCTGGGCTACGTCGTCTCGGCCATTATCAACCAGATCCTTCCGTATATCCTGACGGATATTACCCTGAACGTCACCCCCTCGGCGGACGCAGCAGCCATCGCCGTGGGCATCTCCTGCGGCATCGGTGTCCTGTTCGGCTTCCTGCCGGCCCGCCGTGCCGCCAGCCTGAACCCCATCGAAGCGCTCAGATATGATTAAGGAGTTTACCATGAAAAAACGATTCCTCGCATTCCTGCTGGCTGTCTGCGTGGCTGTTTCCATGCTGGTGCTGCCCGCTTCTGCGGTCGGCTCCAACGCGGCAGTCCAGACGGCGACGGCACTGGGCGGTCTGACCGCCGAGCAGGCCGGTTCTCTGGGTGCGCCCCTCACTCGTGGGCAGGCGGCCCGCCTCCTCACCGCATTCTCTGCTTACCGCGATACCACTACGGCACAGGGCCGCACCGGCCGCCTCTACAGCGACGTGGACAGCGACTCTCCCTATGCGGTCTACATCCGCACTGCCGTCCAGAACGGCTGGATGACCGGCTACTCCGACGGCAGCTTCCGTCCGGACAACACCGTCACGCTGGAAGAAGCCTGCACCATGGCGCTGCGCCTGCTGGGCTATGATGTGGCAAAGCTGGGCGGTACCTTCCCCACAGCTCAGCTCAGCAAGGCCAGCGCACTGGGCCTGCGCAATGAGATCAATGCCCGTCAGGGCGAGACTCTGACCCTCGAGCAGGGTACCGTGCTCTTCTACAACGCCCTCACCGCCATGAACGGCAGCGGTCAGGTCTACGCCTCCACCCTGGGCTTTGCCGTGAGCAACGGCCAGGTGGACATCTCTTCGGTCCTGCTGGACAACGTCAAGGGCCCCTTCGTGGCAGATGCTTCCACCGTCCTGCCCTTCGCCCCGGCGGCCATCTACCGCAACGACGAAGTCACCACCTCTGCGGCCCTCTCGCCCTATGATGTCTACTATTATAATGAGAGCGCCCGCACCGTCTGGATCTACAACAAGCGCGCCGCAGGCCGCGTGACGGCTGTCTCGCCCTCGGCCAGCGCTCCGACCTCTGTGACCGTGGCCGGCGTCACCTACACCATCGCCTCGCCCTCTGTGGCCTACCAGCTGTCTTCTCTGTCCGGCGGCGGCGTGGGCCAGGTGGTCACTCTGCTGCTGGGCATGAACGATGCAGCTGTCTCCGTCCTCACCGGCGACGCGGCAGACGCTGTGTTCTACGGCGTGGTCCAGTCCTCATCCCGCACCCTTGTGGAGACGAACAGCGCTGAGGTGCAGCAGGCTGTCTCGGTCATGTGTACCGACGGCACCGCCCGCACCGTCAATGTGAACAATAAGCTCAATTTCCCGGCCGGCAAGCTGGTGGAGATCAGCGTGGACGGTGACGGCGAAAGCGTCCAGTCCATCTCGCCCCGCTCGACCAGCGGCACCGTCAGCGCCGACGGCACCGCGCTGGACGACACCCCGTTTGCAGACAACGTGCAGATCATTGATACGACGTCGGAGGGTGTGGCTGGGGCAGTTCGCCCCAGCCGCCTATCGGGGGTAACTCTGAGTGAAAGCGACGTCCGCTACTACACCACCAATTCCGCAGGCCAGATCGACCGGGTCATCCTCGACGATGTGACCGGTGACCTGTGGGAGTACGCTGCGCTGGATTCTGTCCGCCGCCTGACGGACGAAGCCGCCAAGAAGATCGACAAAAAGATCAGCGACAAGGCACAGGACGCCGCAAGAGAGGCCGCAGGCCTCCCCGCTGGGACCACCACGACCACCACCAAGGTAGCCAAGACCGATGAGGAGACCTTCCAGGATGTGAAGAACATCCTTGTTCCCAGCACCAGCGATGTGCTCTACGGCCTCATCGACGGCAGTGTCGTCAGCTCTACCTGGAACACCCTTACCGGCAAGACGGACCAGCTGTTCAGCTATGTGCTCCGCCGCACCGGCGACAGCGTGGGCGGTACGCTGGGCGACTTCCTCAACTATCTGGGCGAGGGCGCGACCTACGTCTGCTACTCCGGCGGCAAGCAGGTGGCCTACAGCACCGCCACCAAGTACCCCATTATCGCAGGCGGCATCGCCATCGGCCGCTCTGCCGACGGCAAGGCCATCAACCGGATGCTCCAGCTCTCGCCGGTGGTCATCGATAAGCTGGGCGCAGCTTCGGTCATGAGCGGCGACAAGCGCTATGAGACCGCCGACGATATGCAGGTGTATCTGTGGTCGAACGGCCAGTATTTCGCCACCTCGCTGCCCAAGATCAACACCGAGGATTATAAGCTCATCGGCTGGTACGACAACTTCGGCTGCTCCGGCGGCAGGAAGATCCGTATCCTCGTGGCCGTCAAGACGAACTGAGCCTGAAATTTTCCAATCACAGAACAGCAGCCTCGCGGCAGATGAAGCGGGGCTGCTGTTTTATTCTCCTATTTGCCACACGCCCTATTTCGTGTTACAATAAAAACCAGAAAAATTGCGGAAAAAGGAGGTGCGGCAATGATACGCATTGCTCTGGTCGAGGACGAGGCAGAGGTGCGGGCGCAGCTTCAGGGCTATGTGCAGCGGCACACCCGGCAGTACGGCACCGAGTTCGCGGTGACGGAGTTCGCCGACGGCATGGAGCTGCTGGATGATTACCGCCCGGTGTACGACATTCTGTTTCTGGACGTGGAGATGAAGCATCTGGACGGCATGGAGACGGCCCGGCTGGTGCGGGAGCGGGTGCCGCTGAACATCTGCCTGACCTCCAACCTGACACTGCTGTACCGGCGGCGGGAGGATCATCCCCTGCGGCGTCTGCTGGATGCAGGGGCGGTGGTGACCCTGAGCCGGGACGATCCTACCTTCCTGGGCGGGCTGACCCTGACGGAGGAGCTGCGCCGGGCCGCAGAATTCGCCTATATGAGCCGTGAGGAACTGCTGGCCTGCCAGGAGGCGGCGGTGGACGCCGCCTTCTGCGGACCGGAGACCAAGAACTTCCTGCGGCGGGCCCTTGCAGAATTTCAGCAGAGCTGACAGGCGCAGTCAGGCGTTGCCGCGCATAAGATGGGTTGTATCCAGGGCGGAAACGCCGGATATAATTTCCATGAAACGAGGGAATTCCTTTGCGTATCAATGAAGCCTATGAGCATGAGCCCATTTTACCATATCAGTCCGAAGAATCCTGCCCCCTGAACGGCTGCAACAAGGTCAGTACCCAGTGTGTGGATGTGACTGCCTCCGTGATCCTGTCCCCCACCGCAGTCATGGGCAGCCCCACCGTCACCTGTCAGGGCAATCCCACCATCACCTGCGCCACCAATGCAGACGGAACCATGTGCACCGTGACTATGACCCAGAAGGTCTGTGTCTCCATCCCGGTCCGCTACGGCACGACCATTTCTACCTGCGACCCCACCATCACCTGCGCAGAGAGCTGCATCGGCTGCGGCGGCTGCTGAGGAAAGCGGAACAGAGGCCCCGCCCATTTCGGCGGGGCCCTTTTCGTGTTTGCGCCCAGGAGAAATGGGGTTGCAAGTTTGTTGAAAAAACGATATACTGAATTGGATTTGTAAAGATTTTTCAACAGAAAGGAAGCGCTGTAATGACTGCTTATCCCAAGATGACCGCCGAGGAGCGGAAGGCGGAATACGCCGAGGTGACCCGGGAGTACGAGGAGCTGAAGGCCCGGGGACTGAATCTGAACATGGCCCGGGGCAAGCCCGGTAAGGCGCAGCTGGATCTGGTCAGCGATATTTTCAGCCTGATGCAGAAGCCGGAAGACTACGTGTCCGACGGCGTCGACGTGCGTAACTACGGCGAACTCAGTGGCCTGCCCGCCGCCAAGCGGCTGTTCGCGGAGATCCTGGGCTGCCGGCCGGAGCAGGTGTTCGTGGGCGGCAACGCCAGCCTGCAGCTGATGTACGATACCATCTCCAAGGCCTATACCCATGGTCTGCTCCACAGCGAGCGCCCCTGGTGCAGGGAGCCCGTGGTGAAGTTCCTGTGCCCCGCCCCCGGCTATGACCGCCATTTCAAGGTGACGGAGTCCTTTGGCTTTGAGCTCGTCACCATCCCCATGACGGACGAGGGACCGGACATGGACGCGGTGGAGAAGGCCATCCAGGACCCGGCGGTCAAGGGCATGTGGAACGTGCCCAAGTACTCCAACCCCGACGGCATCATCTACTCCGCCGAGACCATCCGGCGCATCGCCTCTATGAAGCCCGCCGCCCCGGACTTCCTGCTGATGTGGGACAATGCCTACTGTATCCATGAGTTCGAGGGGGACTATGTGGAGTTCCCGGACATCCTGGCGGAGTGTGAAAAATACGGCAACGCCGACATGGTGTTCGAGTTCGCCTCCACCTCCAAGGTGACCCTGCCCGGCGCCGGCATCTCCTGCTTCGCCTGCTCCGAGGCCAACATGGCTTACATGGAAAAGCTCCTCACCGTTCAGGTCATCAGCTTCGACAAGGTGAACCAGCAGCGCCATGTGCTCTATCTCAAGGACAAGGCCCACACCCTGGAGCTGATGAAGAAGCACGCCGCCATCATGGGCCCCAAGTTCCGCTGTGTGGTGGACGCGCTGGACCGGGAGATCGCGCCGCTGGAGATCGCCTCCTGGCGGCGGCCCAAGGGCGGCTACTTCGTCTCTCTGAACGCCATGCCCGGCACCGCCAAGCGGACGCTGGCCCTGTGCAAGGAGGCGGGCGTCACCATGACCGGCGCAGGCGCCACCTTCCCCTATGGCAAGGATCCCCAGGACAGCAATATCCGCATCGCGCCTTCCCTGCCCCCTGTTGAGGAGCTGGAGCAGGCCATCGCCGTGCTGTGCGTCTGCCTGAAGATGGCGGCCCTGGAGAAGCTGGGCGTATGAGATACAAGGGAAGCGTTTACCGTCCGCCCTCTGAGGCGTACAGCCTCATCGTCCAGGTGACCTACGGGTGCAGCCACAACACCTGCGCCTTCTGCAGCATGTATAAGGAGAAGCACTTCGCCATTCGTCCCCTGGAGGAGGTGCTGGAGGACTTCCGCATCGCCCGGGGCGTGTACCGCCGGGTGGACCGGGTGTTTCTGGCAGATGGCGACGCATTAGTCCGGAAAGCGAATGAGCTTTACACCATCCTGGACACCATTCGGGAGCTGTTCCCAGAGTGTGAGCGGGTCACCAGCTACGCGTCCCCTGCCTCCATCCGTATCCGGACGGAGGAGGAGCTGCGGACGCTGCGGGACAAGGGCCTGACCATGGTCTACATGGGACTGGAGTCCGGGTGCGACGACGTTTTGAAGCGGATGCGCAAGGGCCACATGTCCGCCGAGATCGTGGAGATGGGCCGGAAGGTCCGCCGGTGCGGCATGGCGCTGTCCGTCACCGCCATCACGGGCCTGGGCGGCCCAGAGCTGCTGGAGCGCCACGCCATCGAGACGGCAGAGGCCTTCAACGCCATGAACCCGGAGTATATCGGGATGCTGACGCTGATGGTGGAGCCGGAGACGCCCCTTTACGACTGGGTGCGGGACGGCAGCTTCCAACTGCTGACCCAGCCCCAGGTGCTGGAGGAAACCCGGCTGCTGATGGAGCATCTGGACAGCCCCGGCAGCGTGTTCCGGATGAATCACGCCAGCAACTACCTGGTGCTGAAGGGCACGCTGAACCGGGACAAGGAGGCCATGCTCCGCACCATCGATGCGGCGGAGCACGACCTGAGCCGCCTCCGGCCGGAGGAGTGGCGGGGCCTGTAAAACCAAATGAAACAGCCGCAGAGCAACGCTCTGCGGCTGCTTTTTTGCCCGGGACCGCAGGCTTGACAGCCCCTGCCGGAGATGATACCATAGGGCCGATTTCCAAGCGGGGTGGGATGTCGGTTCTGTGCGCAAGACCAACTACTGGGCTGAAAAGGAGGCGGCATCCCCCTGTTTGGTGTTGCCCGGCCCCCCTTGAAAGTCCAACGTGATATGTGCAGCGGCGCAGCGTGAGCGGACATTCCGGGGCATGGAAACCTCAAAAAAGGATAAAAAACCCAGTTGGCAACCGTTGGTTGCTGGAAAGTAAGCCGCGCGCGGTTTACTTTCATTTCTTGCTGGGATAGATTTGGAGATGTAAACAATGACCTTAGATAAAAAATTGGCTCGCTTGCGAAAAAGAGAAGGGCTGTCCCAAGCAGAGGTATCGGAAGAGCTGGATGTGTCCCGGCAGGCCGTAACAAAATGGGAAACAGGGACGTCCAGGCCATCAATAGAAAATCTGCAATCTCTGAGCAGGCTCTATAACGTCCCGCTGGAGTATCTGCTGGATGAAAGCGGGGACGAACTTCCTGCCCCGGCTCCGGCGGCCCCGGCTGCAGAGAGGGCGCCGGAGCAGAAGGTACAGAAAAAAGAAAAGCAGTGGATGAGGCTGCTTGTGATCGGCGCCGTTGTTTTGGCCCTGCTGGTATGCTTCCTTTTCTGGTATGGAAGAGGGCAGAAGGAAAATGGCTTGGATTTACATTCAATCCAGGGGGAAGAAAGTACGTTGTTGGAAGAGCCAGATTTTAACTTGAATTGGGAGTAACAGGAAGGAGGTGAGACCAATGGGGATGAAAAGAGGCTTTTGTTTGTTGTTCGCCTGTATTGCAATTTTTAGCTGTATTTCCGCTCAGGCCGCTGCAGCTGATATTGGAGAACAGGCAGCAGAGATCGCGGAACCAAGAGCCACAGGCGAGTTTGATTTTGAGATTTCTGCGAAGAGCATGAGAAAAGCAAGCACCAGCTTTCCGATGGAATATGGGGAAACCGTTACCATTACGGCATCCTATTCTCCGGCGTCAGCGAGCGTCGACTTCGGACTGATCGACTCCGACGGGCTATTTTACCCTGTGCGAGGAAGCAACGGGAGCATTAACCAGACGATCAGGATCGATCTCAGAGGGACCTATACATTTGCGGTAAGGAATAATTCTAACTATACTGTCTCCGTTTCCGGCTTTGTGAATTATTGAT
>OGHF01002095.1_pt1 | contig 10779 bp, 6 predicted proteins | sample 1571481 | NCBI WGS metagenome assembly OGHF01 (sample SAMEA2581952, study PRJEB24529) | metagenome | biome: Human gut stool | place: China | collected 2011
ATGTAGTTTTTGTAGAAACTTCTTGACCGGCTACTGTCCAGTTTACAAACTCATAGCCTTCTTTTGCTGTCGCTATGGCTTTTACTTTCTCTCCCTTAACATATTCTGCTTTGTCAGGATCAATTTTCGCCTCTCCCATCTTAGAGTCGTTTACTCTCGCTGTTACTGTAAACTTCTCTTCTACCGGAGCTTTTGCTTTAAAGTTAGCTGTCAGTTCTGTGTTCTTTTCTACTGTAAGTTCATATGTAGTTTTTGTAGAAACTTCTTGACCGGCTACTGTCCAGTTTACAAACTCATATCCTTCTTTTGCTGTCGCTGTTGCTGTTACTTTTTCGCCTGCATTGTATTTATCTTTTACAGGGTCAATCGTTACAGTTCCCATGTCCGTATTGTTTGCTTTTGCTGTTACTGTATATGTCTCCGGTGCAGGCGGATCCACTTTTTCTTTCACTGTAATTGACATTACGGAGTGTGCTTTTGCCGTCAGCTCAAGATCTGTGCCTTCTGCCGTAACTGTTGAGTTTTCAATCGTTACTTTATCCGGCTCTGCCAAGCTGTTTTCATCAACGAAGCTTTCACCCGCGAGCGTCTGTACTTCTACTGTTTTTCCTGTCAGATCTACGCCGTCTACTTTCACGCGAAGTTTCTTATCATTTTCACGGTCTGTATTTACTACAGTTACATACAACGTTCCGTCATCACCTTTACTTGCGATTGCGGAATATGCTTTTGTTCCGTTTGCCAATGTTTCTACGTGTTCAAACTCTGTTCCGACTACTTTCGTTCCTTTTGCAAATGAGTTAGAGAATAACTCGAACACTTTTGCTGAAGGTGTTGAGAAGAAACGGAAGTTCCCTTCTCCTGTTCCCTGATTAGCGCCCGTCTGCGGTACTGCCTGGATAACCGCCTGCTGTGTAGGTCCAAGTGAGTCTGCACCACTACTATACCAGTCTACAAGACAGTGTTTCTGGATGTACGGACTACCGAGACGAACGTACTCCATAAGCACTTTTGCAATATATACTGCATGTGTCTGAGAACGAAGAAGCGGCGATGTAGATCTGAAAATACCATACTCAGATATAACCGGAACTTTTCCTTGCGGAAGCATGTTTACATAATTTTTAACTTTCTGAATACCTACATTTTCCGCAAGACGCATTGCCGAGTCATAAAACGCACCTTTGTCCTGATCCGCACCCGGATCTCCACAATATGGATGAATTGTCAGACCATCATAATAATTGTTCCAGTTACCTGCTGCCATCTTATCAATAAAACCTTTTGTTTCCCAACTGGAGTATACATAGCAGGATGCCTTTTCTGCACTTCCGCTTTTAGCATTGATTTCGTTAATCTCTGCCGTCATATCTTTCATCGCTTTAGAAACAGCTACAAATCCGTCTCTTTTAACTTTATATGTTACATAGATTTGTTGTCCCTTCGCCGGGATTTTACCATGTGTTCCGTCTCCGAAGTGGATTGATCCGTCTCTGTAGTCGATTGTCACTTTCTGGTCATTCGCTCCTGCGTTGTCAAGACTTTCTACAACCTCCCATTTATGATTGTTTCCTTCACCGTCAGTGCCTACCCATACTTCAACGCTTCCTTTTTGAACAGCTTCAAAGTTCTCAACCAATGTCTTTCCATCTTTTCCTGTCATCGGATTCGGGTTTGCATAACGCATGTAACGAACCTGATTTGCAGTTCCGTCACTGACAGATGCTGCCTTATTCCAGTCATCTTTTTTCACCGCATACTGTTTTGTAAAGCTTGCAACTCCACCTTCTACATACGCTTTTTCGGCATCCTGCGTTCCTATCATCCAATACTGCTGAGATGTTGTTCCATCAGTACCCGGTTGATTATTTTCATTTCCAATCTCAAAGTAACGTACGTTGTACGGCTCTGCATGTCCGTTTTCTTTTCGGATATCTGCCCATGCAACACCACCGCCCGGATTACTTCCTGCCGGAGCGTTCAAATACTCTACAAGATCTGCAGCATCCTGTGCCGAACCACGTCCGAAACCGTATACATAAACAATCTCTGACTGAACGTCATCACGATATGCAAAATCAGCAACTTCTGTCAAACCGAAGTTCGGAGCGATTCCACCCTGATTCGGATTGTTGTAAAAGCCATGGATCTGATTTACACGGTCTTCTTTATCCCCAATCGTATCTTTCCAACGGAACAGGTTCGAGATCGTTCCTCCCGGATAACGGATAGAACCAAATCCCGCATCTTTGTAAAGCTCTGTAAACTCATCTTTCATTTTCATTGTCGTGCTGTCAAAAGAACCATATCCGTTGAACGCATAACGGTGGTTGATACCTATTGTTCCTCTGTCAATAGAGCGCTCCTCTTTTGTCGGAGAAACTGTAAGTACAACTCCGACCTCAGCACGATAATTCTTCATTGCTTCTTCAAGAGTTTCAATCATCTCGGATATTTCAGACAACGGACTTTGAGAAGTTAATTTTTCCGCTTCTGTAATCGCTTCTTTCAAAACTTTCGCTTCTTCTACTTCTGCGCCCAAACTTCCCGATTCATCTAATGCTTTCGCCTCTTTAAGAGTTTCCTGTAACTGTGGGAAGAGCATTGCTCCTGCTTTTGATTCATAAACAGCTTTTGCCTCTTCTGCTGTGAGAACTTTATCATATACACGGATTTCGTCCACAAGACCTCTCATAGAAAGTGGGTCATTTCCTGCATTTTTATGACGCCCGATCAGAAGATCTGTCAACGCATTCGTCTCCGCATTACCTGCTGCTTTTTCCCCGTCAGACTCACCATTTACATAAAACGTAACTTTTTTCGTATCTGTATCATATGTAATCGTTACGTGCTGCCATTGTTTTGCATCAAATGTCTTGTCACTAAACACATCTGTCTGATTTACATATGTTGCATACTTGTTATCACTCGTAAACTGTAAGAACGTACGTCCAGCTCCATTCTGCTGCAGAAGAACTGTTTTTTTGCCCCCTCTGTCTGTAGTTGTATCATACTTAAACCACATAGAAACAGAATAGCTTTTCTCCCCTGTATTCATAATCTGAGGAATGGTCATCACACCCTGTGTGCCCTCTGTAAACTTCAGAGATTTTCCAAAAAGTGTACCGTCCTCAACCGAAACATTATCTCCTGACAATGTTCCCGCATATTTCTCCTCACCTTGTACATTCGGGACTTTCTTCTCATTCACATTCTCAAAGTCATAATACGCAATGAGTCCGTTATCAATGTTCGTGTTTTGGGGTTCATCTGCCGCCCATGCCAACGCCGGCATAGTGAACAACATGCTGCACGCTGTCAATCCGCACAACCCCGTCCTCCACATTTTCTTTTTCATACTTTTTCTCCATTCTACGATACTGTTTTTTCTGCTATTGCTAAACTGTCTTTTGGTTTTTCTCCTCCCACGAAAGACCAGTATTGTTTATATTCTATCATAAATTAATTTTTTTTAAAGTTTTTTATGCATTTTTCCTTATAGATTAGAGTAAAAACGGAATTTTTTATGATTTCCCGTAATAATATGTGCCTATTTTCGTTTGTTTTATGTGAGTTTTGTACACAAAACACAACTGATGCAATGCGCTCCTAATCTCACACAGATAATTTTATACTGTATGAGACCAACTTCAGGTTTTCCAAAGAGAAGCGGATACGAAGTTTCACTTTATAAGGAAACCATTCTTATTCATACCAAATTCATACTTTTTAAAATGAACAGCCACCCTGTTAATGTAAACGCACTGAATACTGTAGTCAGCATGACGACGCCTGACGTCAGCGTGCCTTCATGTCCCATATTTTTTGCCATAACATAGCAGCTTACTGTTGTCGCCGATCCAAGCATGACGAGAATCGCGATCAATTCTTCTCTGCGAAATCCGAGCATCACCGCAAAAGGCAGAAACACCGCTGTAAATCCGACAAGCTTCAACATACAGGCAGCAATGACAGGTTTGATCTTTCCAAGCGCTTTTTGAACATCAAAAGAAGCGCCGAGCGCCATCAATCCAAGAGGCGTCGCGACAGCGCCTATATTTGACACTGTTTTTTCTATTACATACGGCATCGGTATCCGAAGCGCCGACCAGAAAAGACCTGCGGCTATGCCGATTATGATTGGATTGGTCACGATCCCTTTCAGCGTCTTTTTCCATAACAACTTATCTCGTTTTCTTTGTTCCGGCTGAAAGAAGGACAGGACGACGACTGCCATCATGTTATATAACGGCACGCTTCCGATGATCATAAGAGGCGCCAGACCCGCATCTCCGTATATATTTTGGATGAATGCGATCCCAAGAAGCGCCGCGCTGCTTCTGTATGACGCCTGTATAAACTCTCCTCTTATTCCCCTGTTCTTCCATAATAACGAAAGTATACCGGCAAGAGCAATGCTTGCAAGAGTCACGAAGAAACAAAATAAAACGAATTTTAAATTCCACACTTTCTGAAAATCGACAGATGCAAGATCTTCAAACACAAGAAGCGGAAGCGGCACAAGAAAGACGAACTGATTCATTTTCGATGCAAATACTTCGTCGAGCCATCCGAGTTTCCGAAAGAGAAACCCAAGCGCCATTAACAGGAAAACCGGTACTGTCGCATTTAAACTAAAGATTAAATTTTTCATTTTTCTTCCACCTCATATCTTATCGGTATTTCTTTTTGTAATATGGCATCCGTTCTTTAGACAAAAGATATATTTTCTTCTATATTTTGAACAAAATATACCACCTTGCAAATTGTGCTTTTACCGGAAGCCTGAGCGCCTATAAATATCTGAAATTTTTTATTCAAATTAATCTGTGCCTCTTTTACCGGTCCAAAATTCTGTATGACAATTTTATTTTCCATAATCAAAAATCACTTCTCCATCGCTTTTATAGTTCATATCAAGATTTTCTATACATACACAGCCGCAAGCATTGGTTATCTGTCTTGATTGCTTATGCAAGAAATTATTCTGTCCGAAGGGCAGTTACAGGATCACTTTTCGCAGCTTTTTTAGACGGAAGCAGTCCTCCGAGCAGCGTCAGTATTACGCTGAGAATAATAAGTATGATCGCCGGAATTACCGGAAGAACCGCACTTACGTCATTCGTTCCTGCCAAATGATGGATCAGAGCATTTCCCGGGATCAAAAGCAGAAGCGTTATCCCGATCCCGATCACGCCCGCACACAAACCGATAATAAACGTCTCGGCATTAAATACTTGTGAAATATTACTTTTAGAAGCTCCGATTGCGCGCAGTATCCCGATTTCTTTCTTTCGCTCAAGAACACTGATATAGGTGATCACACCGATCATGATCGATGATACGATAAGGGAAATCGCTACAAACGCAACGAGCACATAACTGATAACGTCTATGATCTGTGTCACAGACGACATCAGCGCGCCGACCATATCCGTATATGTGATAACCTGTTCTTCTTTTCCTTGTTCTTCCATTTTTCTGTTATAATCATCAAGAATTCTGACGACTTCTTCTTTGCTTTCAAAATCTTTCGGATAGATCGAAATCGTAGTCGGAACAGCGAAATCAACATAACCTAACTGTTTGAGATTATTGTCATACGTCGCATTTTTCGCAGCTCCCATAGACATCATCAGTTCTGCCAGTTCCTCTCCTGTCATATTCATCTGAAACGCCTCGGCAAACGCATCTTCATCTACATGCATAGCATTTTGCAGACTGCTTCCGATCTGTGTCATTGCCTGTCCTACAGAAAACTGCAGTCCTTCTGCCATCTGATTCATAACCTGCTCCATAGCCGATGTGATCTGCCTCTCAATCGCTGTTCCTACGGCTCCCGCATAAGAGGAAACCGCGCCTTTCATATAAGAACCGAACGCGTCTGTGATCTGCTGTTCCAGACTGTCCGCGTCTACGATTCCTTTCATCCCGTCAGACAGTCTTTGCCGTCCGTCTTCCGTTTTTAAATATGCAATAAAATGCTCTCCGATCTTTGTCGGATCAGCCAGCCCGTTTTCCGCCGCATAGGGAAGATACCCTTCCGTGAGCTCTTTTGAAAGCTTCTGAAGCTGTTCTGCGGTAATCTGAACATTACCTGCAATACCTCCGAAAATCTCATTTGCATATCGGTTCAATATCGCTTTCGCTTCTTCTGTCTGCATATATTCCGCCAAATATTCATCAAACTTAGACGGATCCTGATAGCCGTTTTCAACGATAAATTTTCCGTATCCTTTCGCTATTTCTTTCACCATTGCCTGAAGCTGTTCCATCGTCACGGACATCCCGCCGCCCGACTGGATGATCTCACTGATATTTCTTCGTATGATTTCCTGCGCTTTTGGCGTTCCAAGGTATTGTCCGAACTGTTGTGCAAGCGCAGAATAGTCCGCCTCCGGATGCGCGGCCGCATATTCTGCGTACCCTTCTGTCAGGCTTTCTGCCAGCGGCAAAAATCCTTCCGGCGAAACTGTAAGATCAAGGTCTCCCAGCAATTCTTCCAGATTCATCTGCGGCAGTTCGGGAAGCTGAACTTGAATCTTACTTAGATCTAACATTCCCGAAAGATTGACTGAACTTCCGGCAGAACGGAAAATCTCAGAAAGACCATCCGTTTTTTGCATTCCCGAAAAGGCATTTTGATCAAATGCAAATGCCCGGGCAAGTTTTTGTTCGTCGATCGTAATCAGAGAATCCATATTAACGTTGCCCTTTACATTTTCTGTCCCGAAATGTTCCCCTGTAAGAACGTTTCGTTTCGGATCTGCCTTCTGATCTTTGACTATTTTTGAGTTTTCCGCTTCTTCTGCGACATGTTTTGTCAATGAAGCTGGATAATTGATGCCTGACATCAAAGCTGCTCCGTTTGCATCTTTTACAGGCTGAACGATGCCGACGATCCGGATCGGCTCGGCATTTTTCACAACTTTGTCCATGTACGTCTGATCTCCCGAACGATCTTTCCACACATGATAACTGTTGTCATACTCATAGTAATCCGCACTGTTTACCAGTTTAAACTCTTTTCCGAGAATATCATCATATGTATAGACAGTTGAATCTTTCGGAACTTCGATCTGCTCTTCCTCGACGAATCCCGCAACCATCTCTTCCAGCTCCAACGGATCTCTTAAGCCCAGCGTGTACAGCAAAAGGTCGCTCATACCTCCGCCGGACGTCAGCACAAGCACGCATTCATTGTATGATTTCGGCCACCTGCCGGCTTTCACATCGTACTGATCTTTATACAGATCGGAATCTGCCGGCATCTGATAAAAGACGTCTGTACTCATCATCGAAGACATCAGACTGTTTGAGCCGACAGACGAACCAAGCCCTGCCGCCTCGAAAGAGCGGTCCGGATGTACCTGACGGACTTTCTCCCCGTCTTGCGCATAGATCTGCGGAACAACCTGATAAGAATACTCAACTGCATTTGTGTATTGATCGATCCGGCTTTCTTTACTGTCTAAAAACTTTTTCAAAGATTCCAGATCATTTGAATCCATTGTCGAAAACATATTCGTGACCATGTCGATCACCCATATATTTTCTTTTTCCCGCCGCTCTTTTGAAGATGTTCCCGTTCCCGCAGACACCGCTTTTACTTCTTCCGAATCTTCCCCGCCTGTCATCATCGAAGTAAAATCAAATCCTGTACTTTGGATCTGAAGCGGATATTGGGAAAGCGTTTCTCTTTCTATATTTTTTATGTAGTCATTCACTCCTGCGGACAAAGAGAGAATAAGCGCAATGCCGATAATTCCGATCGATCCGGCAAAAGAAGTCAATAATGTTCTCGCTTTTTTCGTCTTGAGATTATGAAAGCTAAGTGAAAGCGCCGTCAGAAACGACATGGATGATTTCCCCATATTTTTATGTTCCGGAACGTCTGCCGTTTCTTCATCCACATAAAATGCATCGCTGTCCGAACGAATCTTTCCGTCTTTTAACTCAACGATATGAGTTACCATAACAACAAGCCTGTCCTGCGCAACCTCTTTAAGAAGCTCCATCACCTGAATACTTGTCTCGCTGTCAAGCGCCCCTGTGGGTTCATCGGCAAGGAGGATATCCGGGTTATTTACAAGCGCTCTTGCAATGGCAACTCTTTGCATCTGTCCGCCGGAAAGCTGACTCGGGCGCTTGTGGATCTGCTCGCCTAAGCCAACTTTCTCCAACGCCTGTCTCGCACGTTCTCTGCGCTGCGCTTTGCCTACTCCCGAAATCGTAAGCGCCAGTTCCACATTTGCCAAAAGTGTTTGATGAGGGATCAGATTATAACTTTGAAACACAAAACCGATCGTGTGATTCCGATACGAATCCCAGTCCCGGTCTTTGTATTTCTTCGTCGAAATCCCGTTTATGATCAAGTCTCCGCCGTCATACCTGTCCAATCCTCCGATGACATTTAACAGCGTCGTTTTCCCCGAACCGCTTGGTCCTAAAATCGCCACGAACTCATTATCACGCAGATTCAGGCTCACTTTATCAAGCGCTTTTTGAACAAGACTTCCCGTCCGGTATTCCTTACATATTTCTTTTATCTGAAGCATACTGTTTTCGTTCCTTTCCGTGTCTTAAATCTATCGTCATCTTCCAAACAATATCTCATACACCCTATATGACAGACTTTCTGCAGTGAACTACCATTGTCTGAAGCCAAGGGGCTTCCTGTTTTCAGAATACTAAGATTAATGATAGTCCAAAACCCTGCCTCTTTCAAGATAATTTTCCTGTTGAAATCCCGCCTTGTCTTTCATCTTCTACCAGCCTTTTAAGAAAAACAATCCTGCTCCCAATCCTTTTCCTATGGCTGCGCCGATCACAAAAACAGACGCGTCCGCAAGCGCCATCGACCAGCATCCGACAAAAATCCCGGCAAAAATCCCAAACAGAACTTGTACCGCCCCGGACGCAAAAGACGCAGAAGCAAACGATACCGCATTCGGCGCAAAAGAGTAAAAAAGAAAAACGATATTTCCGATTATTCCGCCAAGCGCCACACATGTTTCATAGAAAAGCAATTTGTCTCCCGTGTGTGTCCGATCGGCAAAATCAGCGATCACTCCGAGTTCCACGATAAAAGAAAATAAGCCGCCTGCCACAGCCGCCCCTGCACTCAATCCGACAAGAGCCAGCACAAGCTCTTCCACGATCACCTCAGCCGCCTGTCCCATGGATACCGCCTCCTTTTCCGACATCGATCTCTTTTTCTTTTCTTGCCGCATTTTCAATAAGCGTTGTCTGAATATCGTTTTCATACACCCGCATCTGCACTTCCATCGGCGTAGGGTCTACTGTAAAACGGCGTTTCCCGAAATGATTGAAAAAGATCAAAATACCGATCATAAGCCCGGCAGAATATGCGATTTCCAAAATCGTTATGCCGCCCGGCTTATTTCCGGTGACAAGATGATAAATCTGATCAAACAGTTTCGTTACATCTACATCGTTATTAAACGCCATGATCGAAAATGCCGCCCCGCAAAATGTCACAGCCGTCACAAAGGCAGTTTTTGTAAGATGCCATGCATAAGACGGTGTTTTCTGATCTTCGTATGTTACGATCATATCTGTTTCTCCCAGATTCTGCACTTCCATATCCGGATATTGGCCGTGGATACATGCGATTATTTTCAGCACCGAAATCACACATCTTTGATTGCCCGTTTTCTTAAACTTCAATATTTTCATTGTTTTAAGCTTCGGAAGAAGCGACTGATCGGAGCACTCCATAGAAAGCAGATCTGCAAGTGTTACATCCGGCTTAGTCACCTCCACATCTCTATCGCCTTTAATATAGAGCGTTTTCCCTGATGCCATCCGCACAGTCCTCGCTTTCTCTCCGGATTAAAAATCCTTCTTCCGAGTGTTCCTTCGGCATATTCATGTAATACACTGCTCCGATTACAACCGCCGCAAGCACGACAATCGACAGACAAATCCATACTTTTTTTCGTCCGTTTCCATCTTCCATCATATGATCCGACTCCTTTTCACTGCATTTTTCAGTAAATCCACTTCTTTTTACTGTAGTATGCTGCCTTTGCCGGATTTTATACGATTCTTTTATCTTCCTCCTTTTTTTCTTAATTTTTCAATGATCCGTTTCTCGGATCTCGACACCTGCACCTGAGAAATTCCCATGATCTTTCCTACGTCGCTCTGTGTCCGATCAGCAAAATACCGAAGAAAAATCAACTGTTTTTCTTCTTCATCCAGTGTCTCGAGAAGTTCTTTGAGAACGATCAGATCCAAGATCTTGTCTTCTCTTTTCTCTTTTTCTTCTAATTTATCAAGAAGCCGTATCTCGCTTCCTTCTTTTTGATGAACCGGCCGGTAAATGGATTCAATCTCGCATCCCGCCTCCATCGCCTGTACAAGTTCTTCTCTTTCCACTCCGACTTCTTCTGATAACTCTTCTATTGTCGGCTCGCGCCCCAGCGAACTGATGAGACGTTCTCTTGCCTGTACGCTTTTATAAGCGATCTCTTTTAGCGAACGACTCACTTTTATCATTCCGTCATCCCGCAGGAAACGCTTGATTTCCCCGGAAATAAGCGGAACTGCATAAGTAGAAAACTTTACATTATATGTCAGATCAAACTTATCGATCGCCTTAAGCAAGCCGATGCTCCCTATCTGGAACAAGTCTTCGCGTTCCGCGCCCCTTTCAAGAAAACGTTTCACGACACAGTGCACCAGTCCGACATTTTCTTTTACAAGCTGTTCTCTTGCCGCCTTATCCCCACTGTGTGACTTTCTGATCAAAGC
>OGHF01002109.1_pt1 | contig 10684 bp, 9 predicted proteins | sample 1571481 | NCBI WGS metagenome assembly OGHF01 (sample SAMEA2581952, study PRJEB24529) | metagenome | biome: Human gut stool | place: China | collected 2011
GCAAGGATCAGCAGGGCAAGGGCTTCGACCCCCGCAAGCTGCTGGCTCCCGGCGCTCAGGCCATCATCGACAAGTGCAAGGAAAAGATCGAGCTGTTCGGCTGCGCAGGCAAGGCCTGAGCAGAAGCGCATCTCCTGAGCACATTCCCGCCCCATAAATGATATTGCCCCGCTGTTCTGTGCATCACAAAACAGCGGGGCATTTTTTTGTAAGCCAGTCCGCAAAAAGGGGGCTGCTGCACCGGTTTTTCCGTGTGCCGCAGCCCCTCTTCTTTACTGGTTCAATTTTGCAAACGCTTCCCGCACATCTCCGGAGAAGTAGAGCGTGCCCAGCGCACACACGGGGCCGGTGCCCCCAAGGGCGACCGCCCGGGCCACACCGGCTTCAATGGTGGGAGCAGGCTCAGCCCTGCCGCCACGGGCACGGATCTGTTCGGCCAGCGTCTCAGCGGGCATGGCGCGAGGGGTATGGGCCGCTACGGTGACGAACTGCCCGGCCAGCGGCAGGAGCAGTGCCAGCATCTCGTCCACATCCTTGTCCGCCATGATGCTGAGCAGGAACACAAACTTCTGCCCCGGAAAGCGGTCCCGCAAGCTCTGCACGGTGGCCCGCATTCCGTGGGCGTTGTGGCTGCCATCCAGCAAAAAGGCGGGCGAATGCCGCAGCAGCTCGAACCGGCCCGGCCAGCACACCTGTTCCAGACCGGCACGGATGGCGCTGTCCGGGATGTTCCAGCCCCGGCTGCGCAGCACCCGCAGGGCCGTAATGGCCGTGGCGGCGTTCCGGGGCTGATAGCTGCCGATCAGGGGCAGACGGATGCCGTTCAGGCCGTCAAAATCAAAGGTGACAGCATCCAGATCCCCGTCCTCGATGGTCAGCCTGCTGAGATCTACCACGGTCAGCGGCGCGTGCCGCTCTGCCGCCGTACGGGCAATGACGGCATCGGCCTCGGGCACACCGCCATAGCTCACCACCGGACTGCCCGGCTTGATGATGCCCGCCTTGGCCGATGCGATATCGGCCAGGGTGGGGCCCAGCTCCTTTACATGATCCATGCCCAGCGCCGTGATGACCGCGCACTCCGGCGGGTCGATGACGTTGGTGGAATCCAGCGTACCGCCCAGGCCCACCTCCAGCACCACGATGTCGCATTTCGTCTCAGCGAACCAGAGCATCCCCAACGCCGTGATGATCTCGAACTCGGTGGGGATATCGGTCATGGCATCGGCAGCGGGCTTCACACGCTCCACCAGCCGCACCAGTGCCTCGTCCGGGATCTGTTGGCCGTTTACCTGAATGCGCTCGTTGAACCGGTTGATAAAGGGCGAGGTATACAGGCCCACCCGGTAACCCGCCGCCTGCAGGCAGGAGGCCAGCATGGCCGCCGTGCTGCCCTTGCCGTTGGTGCCCGCCACATGGATGAATTTCAGCTGCTTGTGCGGATTCCCCAGTGCGGCCAGCAGGGTCCGGGTGCGGGTCAGGCCCGGCTTGTGCCCTGCCCACTGGACGGCATGGATATAGTTCAGCGCTTCTTCGTAGTTCATTGTGCAATGCCTCGGATCGTTTTATTCTCCAGCAGCAGGCGCACCAGCACGGTGTTCACCGCCGCCAGGACCAGCGCGTTGGGAATGCGGGTCACCAGCACGCTCCACGGATAGTTATAGAAGAGGTGGAGTGCCAGCGAGTTGATGACAATGGAGCCCACCGCATGGCCGGCAAACACGCTGATCTGGGTGCGCAGGCCCAGCCGCAGGTTGGGCAGGGCGCGCCAGAGAAGGCCCGCCGTCAGGCCGATGGAGCCAGCCCCCAGCGTGATCAGCGGGTTGATGGCGTAGCCGGAAAGGGTGCCGCCGATCATATCGGCCACTGCACCCACGGCAAAGCCCTCCACCGGCCCGAACAGCACAGCGGCCAGCAGAGTGGGCAGGCTGCCCAGGTTGAACCGGACAAAGCCGGTGGAAATGCTCAGCACCCGGGCAAACACGATGCTCATGGCAGTGAGCAGGGCCAGCATGGTGAGCTTGCGGACGGAATTTCTGGAATGGTTCATATCAATTGTCCTCCCCTGTTTCGGGAACCGCGGGGCGGGCAATGCAAAACGCCCTCCCCTGTGACAAACCGCACAAAGGAGGGCGTGATTCAACGGTTCACATCCAGACAGGGCCGCAGACGGCCCCGTCTGCACCCAAGTCCATGCAGCAGCGGGATGCAGGCCATGCACCGCGGGTCTTACCTTCGTCCGCAGCACAACTCCCCGTTGATGCGGCACTTAACGCGCATGGCCTTACTCTGTTGATGGTCTTATTATATGCCTTTTTCCGGCCCATTGCAACCACAACTCCCATCATCTTTCCCAATTCGCGGGGCAGATTTTTGGCGGAGTGCACAATTCCGGGTCTACACAAAAAGCCCTCCCGGGCCCTGTTGCAATGTTTCTTGGGAACAGTTCTATTGTACCCGTTCGGAGAAAGAGGGGAAACCACGGTAAGGAAAATCTTAGGTAAACCCTGGGCAAAGAAAAACAGGCATTGGTAAAAAAACAGGTGGTCTTTGTAAAATCGGATTGTTCCTGCCCGCACCATTTCACTCCGTCAGGATTTGTCCCGGATCGGTTGCATCCGATGGGCAAATCGTGTATACTGTAACCCGATTTTTATTTGCGGAGGGAGGGGTGCACATGTCCGTTTTGTGTCTGGGCGAAGTCTGGCTGGAGCTGAACGCTGCCACGGCTCCGGAGCTGACGGAGACATTCCGGGCGCAGACCGGCGGCTGGGGTGCAGGCTTCTGCCGCCAGTACGCCGCATTGGGCGGGCAGGCGGCTCTGCTGGCCCAGCTGGGAGCCGACCCCTTTGGCCGCAAGCTGGCGGCCCAGCTTGCCCGGGATGGTGTGGATTGCTCCCTGCTCTGCTTCACGGATGCCTTCCCCACACCGGTGGTGTTCACCGGAGCAGACACCGCTCTGCCCTACCGTGCCCACACCGCCGGGCTGGCCCTTGGGCCGGAGCAGCTGGAGGCCGCCCCGTTCCGGGGAGCCTCTGCCTTCTGCTTTTCCTCCGCCGGGCTGGTGGACAGCCCCCTGCGGCTGGCCCACCTCAAGGCCCTTGCCGCCGCCCGGGATGCCGGGGCGCTCTGCTGCTATCTTCCCCGGCTGGCGCAGGCCGCGCCCTACTGGCCGCAGCGGGAGGCTCTGTGCCAGACCGCCCTGCAGTTTCTTGACCGGGCAGACGTTCTCTTTTTAGAGGAGAGCGACCTGCTCCTCCTCTTCGGCTCCCGGGAGCTACGCACAGCCCTGTTTGCCCTGTTCACCGGCCATGTGCAGCTGATCTTTTTCTACAAAAAGGACAGGATTCTTGCCTTTACACGCAGCGTTATGGCTTCTGCCGCAAAAAAAGACCAGAGCCCCGCTCTGGTCTTGTATCGGATGGAGAAAATGATGCTTCCTGTCTCCTCTCTGCCCAGATTAAAGGAATCTGAGCTGAACGCGCTGATCGGATAGTCCCCTGCCGCTGAGATGGCGGCGTGAACCAAACAAAAACAGCCAGCGCCGTGGAAAGGAGGAGAAAGCGGCGCTGGCTGTGTATGAGAACTCCCAAACATTTGCGGCTGTCAGGAGATGGTTGGTAGTCTGTCCGCTGCCTTGGCTATTGCCTCGCATCAGCAGGGGACAGTGTTTTTTAAAGGGGCCGCGCCGCCCGGTTTCTGCCGGAGATGCGCGGTTTTCATTGCCTGCATGGCATCTTGGGAGGATGTTTTTCTGTTCCTCCCTGACTGCACCCTTATTGTACAGGATAAAAATGGAGTTTCTTTGTGAGGAATTTGAACAAATTGAAAATAAACGGAGCCGCTGCACATCATTTTGTACAGCGGCTCCGTTTTTTACGATTTTTCTTTAATTTTCAGCCAGATTACCGGTGTAGAGCTGGTAATACTTGCCCTTCTTGGCGATCAGCTCGTCGTGGCTGCCGCGCTCGATGATGCGGCCCTGCTCCAGAACCACGATGCAGTCTGCATTGCGGACGGTAGATAGACGGTGGGCAATGACAAAGCTGGTGCGGCCATACATCAGGCCGTCCATGCCCCGCTGGACCAGTGCCTCAGTGCGGGTATCAATGGAGGAGGTCGCCTCGTCCAGGATCAGCACCGGGGGATCGGCAACCGCGGCGCGGGCAATGGCCAGCAGCTGGCGCTGCCCCTGCGACAGGTTTGCGCCGTCGTTGGTCAGCATGGTGTTGTAGCCATCGGGCAGACGCTTGACAAAGCCATCGGCATTGGCCAGCTTTGCGGCGGCAATGCACTCCTCATCGGTGGCATCCAGGCGGCCATAGCGGATGTTCTCCATGACCGTGCCGGTGAACAGATGGGTATCCTGCAGAACGATGCCCAGAGAGCGGCGCAGGTCGTCCTTTTTGATCTTGCGGATGTTGATGCCATCATACCGGATCTTGCCGTCTGCGATATCGTAGAAGCGGTTGATCAGGTTGGTGATGGTGGTCTTGCCGGCACCGGTGGAGCCGACAAAGGCGATCTTCTGGCCCGGGCGGCCATAGAGGTTGATTCCATGCAGAACGGTCTTTTCCGGCACATAGCCAAAATCGACATCGGTAAAGGTGATGTCGCCCGCCAGCTTGTGGTAGGTGGTGGTGCCGTCGTGGTGGGGATGCTTCCAGGCCCAGATGCCGGTGCGCTCGGTGGTCTCCACCAGCTCGTCATCCTTGCCATACTTGACGTTGACCAGGGTGACATAGCCCTCGTCTGTCTCGCTGGTCTCGTCCATCATCTTGAAGATACGCTCCGCACCGGCCAGTGCCATGATCACGCTGTTGGCCTGCATGGACACCTGGCTGATGGGCATATTGAAGCCCTTGTTCAGGCTCAGGAAGGCCATCACGGTACCCAGGGTCATGCCGCCGACATTGCCAACGGCCATGGCCGCGCCTGCCAGAGCACAGACTGCATAGCTGATATTGCCCAGCTGTGCGGTAACGGGCATGATGATGTTTGCGTAGCTGTTGGCCTGCTTGGCGCTTTCCTTCAGCTTATCGTTCAGCTGCCGGAAGCCATCCAGAGCCTTCTGCTCGTGGGTGAACACCTTGACGACCTTCTGGCCCTCCATCATCTCTTCGATGTAGCCGTTCACCTTGCCCAGATCCTTCTGCTGGGCCACAAAGTACTTGCCGCTCATGGAAGTGATCTTCTTGGAGCAGAACAGCATCAGGGCCACCATCAGCATGGTGACAACGGTGAGCTGCCAGCTCATCAGGCACATGCTGGTGAACACGGACACGATGGTGATGGCGCTGGACACCAGCTGGGGGATGCTCTGGCTGATCATCTGACGCAGGGTGTCCACATCGTTGGTGTACACCGACATGATGTCGCCGTGGGGGTGGGAGTCAAAATACCGGATGGGCAGGCTTTCCATGTGGGTGAAAAGCTGGACGCGCAGGTTGCGCAGGGTGCCCTGGGTCACGTTGACCATGATACGGGCGTTGAGCCATGCGGCCAGCACGCCGATGGCGTAGATGCAGCCGATGCGCACCAGTGCGCCTGCCAGCGGGCCGAAGTCCGGCGTGGCCTGCTTGGTCATGGGGACGATATAATCATCGATCAGAGTCTTGAGGAAGAGGCTTGCCTGCACATTTGCCAGCGCGCTGACGATGATGCAGATCAGCACAAGGATGCAGTGGGGCAGATAGTGCTTGAACACCTCATCCATGATCCGCTTGAGCAGCTTGCCCGGATTCTCGACCTTCGGCTTGGGGCCGCCCATCCTACGGGGGCCGGGGCCCTTCACTTCTTTCACCTGTGCCATTACTGCTCACCTCCCTGCTTGTCAAAATCGCCGCCGCCCTGGGTCTGGCTGTTGTAAACTTCCTGATAGATCTTGTTTGTCTTGAGCAGCTCCTCGTGAGTGCCCAGGCCGTTGATCTGGCCGTTGTCCAGCACCAGGATGCGGTCTGCATCCTGCACGGAGGAGATGCGCTGTGCAATGATGATCTTGGTGGTACCGGGGATCTCCTCCCGGAAGGCCTTGCGGATCTTGGCATCGGTGGCGGTATCCACGGCGCTGGTGCTGTCGTCCAGGATCAGCACCTTGGGCTTGCGCAGCAGAGCGCGGGCGATGGTCAGGCGCTGCTTCTGGCCGCCGGACACGTTGGAGCCGCCCTGCTCGATCCAGGTATTGTACTTATCCGGGAAGCGCTCGATGAACTCATCCGCACAGGCCAGCTTGGCCATGCGGATGCACTCTTCCTCGGTAGCGTTCGCGTCGCCCCAGCGCAGGTTGTCGAGGATGGTGCCGCTGAACAGCACATTCTTCTGCAGCACCATGGACACTTCGTGGCGCAGGACGTCCAGGTTATAATCCCGCACATCCACGCCGCCCACCTTCACGGTGCCGGTCTCGGCGTCGTACAGGCGGGGGATCAGCTGCACCAGGCTGGACTTTGCACTGCCGGTGCCGCCGATGATGCCCAGCGTCTCGCCGGGCTTGATGGAAAAGGTGATATCGTTCAGCACCGGACGGCCCGAACCATGCTTATATTGAAAGGAAACATGGTCGAACTCGATGCTGCCGTCCTTCACCTGCTGCACCGGCTGCTTGGCCGGGGGCAGGTCGGTGGTCTCGTCCAGCACTTCCACGATACGCTTGGCGGAAGCGGCCGACATGGCGATCATCACAAAGACCATGCTCAGCATCATCAGAGCCATGAGGATGTTCATGATGTACCCGAACAGGGCGTTGAGCTGACCGGTGGTGATGGCACCATGCAGCACATATTTGGCACCCAGCCAGCTCAGGGCGATGTTGCAGCCGTAAACGGCGGTGAGCATGGCAGGGTTGTTGAAGCTCAGGCGGCTCTCGGCCTTGACGAACTGGTTGTACAGGCTCTCGCAGGCCTTGGTGTACTTCTCGTTCTCAAAGTGCTCCCGGACAAAGCTCTTGACCACGCGGATGGCCGAGACATTCTCCTGCACGGAGGCGTTCAGGTTATCGTAGTTCTTGAACACCTTATCAAAGATGCCGAAGGTGGGGACCATAATGCCTGCCAGCACTGCCACCAGGAACACGATCGCCACCAGGAACACCATGGTCAGCGAGCGGCTGATCATGGAGGCCATGATGAGCGCAAAAACCAGATGGACGGGGGCACGCACGCACATGCGCTCGATCATCTGGAACGCGTTCTGCAGGTTGGTCACGTCGGTGGTCATACGGGTGACCAGACCGGCCGTGGAGTACTTGTCGATGTTGGAGAACGAGAAATGCTGGATGTTCTCATACATCGCATCGCGCAGGTTGCCTGCAAAGCCGGTGGATGCCGTGGCAGCAAACCTGCCGGCCAGCACGCCCAGCAGCAGGGCAATGGCCGCCACCAGGAAGGTGAGCAGGCCGTACTTGACAACGGCGTTCATATCGCCCCTTTCAATGCCCTGGTCAATGATAAAGGCCATGATGGTGGGCAGCAGCACATCCATGATGGCTTCCAGAGCAGATAGGATTGGTGTCAGGATCGCGGCGCGCTTGTACTCGCCCAGATGTGACACAAGTTTTTTGATCATCTGTTGTAATCCTCCTGAAGTTTATTTGCAGGGGTCATTCCAGCCCCTTGCGCAGCTTGTTCAGTAACCGCAGAAGCTCTGCGTTTTCCTCTTCCGTCAGCAATCCGGCCACAAACTCATCGGTCTGGTGCAGGGAGAGCATCGTCTTTTCGTGGACGCGGCCTCCCTCTTCCGTCAGGATCAGCCGCTTGAGCCGGGCATCCTGCGGCACGCTCTGGCGTTCGATGTAGCCCTTGCGCTCCATCAGCTGCAGGATGTTCGTCACGGTCGAGCGTGTGATGGAGAACTCCCGTTCGATATCGCGCTGGTACACGGGGTCGTTCTTGTGCCAGTAGAGGTAGCTCATGATCCAGTCGTGCATGGGGGTCACGTTGTCCACATTGTTCTCCCGATGGAACTGGTTGATCTTGCGGAAGATCAGGTTGTTCACCCGGCGCACCTGCGCCGGGATGACCTGCGGCGGCTCCCATGGAGGAATGCAGCAGGGCTGTTTGTTGCTTTCATCGTGCATAATGGTTTCCCTTTTGAATTGTTTGTGACAGGATTGTTTTCTTTAGAACTGTTTGATGCCGTACAATATCATAACGCACGATTCGATCTTTGTCAATAGAAGACGCAAAATAAAATACAGAAGCGCCCCACCGAACGAACGGCAGGGTGCCTCCACTGGGCGCTGATTTTGCTTCTGCTGGCTCAACAGCCCTTGCTTTCTGACCAGAATATGCTTTAATAAAAGCAACTATGGGCGCTGCGCCCCCGAATACTGCAAGGAGAATCCCATGGAACAACGGAACACCCGCCTGCGGAACGCGGGCTTCGTCACCTTCTTTTTCAGCGGCATCTGCACCATTTCCAGCGGTGTGGTGGTCAGCCTGCTGCAGGAGGAATACGGCTTTGCCTACGGCATGACCGGCACCCTGCTCAGCCTGCTGAGCATCGGCAACCTGCTGGCGGGCCTGCTGGCCGGTGCGCTGGTGGGAAAAATGGGCATGAAGCCCAGCGTCCTGCTGTTGACCATCGGCTATGCGGTGGGCTACGGCCTGATGGGCCTGACCGGCCTGCCCATTCTGCTGGTGCTGGCCTTCTTCATTGTGGGCATTGCCAAGGGCAGTGTCCTGAACACCTGCACCATCCTTGTCAGCGGAAACTCTGCAGACCGCACCCGGGGCATGAACACCATGCACGCCTGCTACGCCTGCGGTGCCCTGCTCTGCCCCTTTCTGATCTCTGCCGCGGCCAGGGTCAGCACCACGCTGGCCGTGCTGGCGCTGGCAGCGCTGGGTCTGGTGCTCTGGCTGGTATACCTGTTCACCCCCATGGCAGGCCGTGCCAAGGCCAAAGAAGCTGTCACCGATTGGAGCTTTTTGCGCTCCTCCCGCTTCTGGCTGCTCACCGGCCTGCTGTTCTGCCAGAACGCCGCCGAGCAGAGCGTTGTGGGCTGGATGGTCACCTACTTCAAGGACAGCGGCATCATTGCAGGCACGCTGGCGGCCTATACCGTCACCGTGATGTGGGGTGCCACCCTGATCGGCCGCCTGCTCATCGCTTTTGTGTTCCCACTCAAACAGCCCCGCAAGGCCATGGTGTTTATGGCGGTTTTCTGCACTGCCTTCTACTTTGCCATGATGCAGACCCACAGCCAACTGCCTGCCATCCTGCTGCTGTTCGCCTTTGCCTTCTCCATGGCCGGTATGAACCCCACCGCCGTGGCCAGCGCCGGTAAAATGACCACCGTGACCAGCATGGGCATCATGCTGCCGGTGGCATCCAGCGGCGCGATCCTGATGCCCTGGGTCATCGGCAAGGTGGCTGAAAGCGCCGGTCTTGCTGTTGGTATGGCAACCAACATCGTGCCCTGTGTGGGGCTGATCATCTTTGCAATTCTGGTGTCCAGAATGCGGGAGGAGTAAATCTCACCGTCATTGCTTTGCAATGCCGCCGCTCCTGGCAGGAGAGGCAAGCAGCAGGCGACTGAGCGGTTCATCCCCTCGCCTTTGCGCTGAACTCACACCCACAGTAATCCTGACGGTAAAGCCCATACTCCTCCGATAGCTGGAGGGAGCGCAGGTAGCCGTTCTGCTTTTTGAAATCCGAGGGCAGGTGCCTGATGCCGAATTCGGCTTCAAGCTCCTGCCCGATTTGATTGATGCGGGCAGCATCCTTGTGGGGGCTGATGGAGAGCGTGGTGGTGAACCAATCAAAACCGTGCTCCTTTGCGTATTGTGCAGCCCGGCGCATCCGCAAACGGTAGCAGACGGTGCACCGCCCGCCCCGCTCCGGCTCGTTTTCCAGCCCCTGCACAGCCGTGTAGAACTCCTGCGGGTCGTAGTGGTCCTCGATGACCGTGACCCCCAGCGGGTGCGCCTGCGCCACAAACTTTTTCAGCTCCTCGCCCCGGCGGTAGTATTCTTCGGCAGGCCAGGTGTTGGGGTTATAGTAAAGCACCGTGATCTCAAAATACCGGCACAGCTTTTCCAGCACGGCGCTGGAACAGGGCCCGCAGCAGGCGTGGAGCAGCAGCTTTGGCCGCTGCGGCCCCAGCGTTTTCAACACTTCGTCCATCTGCTGTGCAAAATTCAACTGTTTTGACATCGGTTTCATCCTTTGTTATACTTGCTTTGATTCAAATAGCTCCCTCCTGCTGCCTCGCCAAAAGAGCCGCAGCTGCCGGAAGGGGCATCCCGGTCATATTATATCACATTTTATCTAATAGGAGAACTGCGATGACAAACGAGAAGATTGCCCGTATCAACGAGCTGGCAAAAAAGAGCAAGACCACCGGCCTGACCGATGCCGAAAAGGCAGAGCAGCAGGCCCTGCGGCAGGAGTATGTTGCGGACGTAAAGGCCAGCCTGCGCGCCCAGCTGAACAACACCTCGATCAAAGAGCCGGATGGCACGGTCCACAAGCTGGGGAAGAAGAACTAAAGCAGCATCACGAAGAGGAGCGCCCTGTGGATAATTGAGAGAAAAGTATTTCTTCCCTCTTTTTTTGTTCCGCGTTTCGTGCTATACTATAATTGTATTGTTGCGGACATTTCCGCGGGCGGTACAGATTCCCAAGGTGGCGTATCCCGGGCAAGGTGCACGGAAAAGGCTGTCTTTTGAAAAAAGGATAAAGA
>OGHF01002116.1_pt1 | contig 10665 bp, 9 predicted proteins | sample 1571481 | NCBI WGS metagenome assembly OGHF01 (sample SAMEA2581952, study PRJEB24529) | metagenome | biome: Human gut stool | place: China | collected 2011
TGTTGATGCTGCCGCTGTTCCGGCACTGGATAACGGCGCCGTAGTTCTGCCCGGCAAAGGTGGTGATGGACTGGGCCATGGCGGTAATGGTCATCCAGAAAATGATATCCATCTTGCCGTAGGCGGTCCAGGCGGCCACAGCGTCGGTGCCAAAGGAGTTGATGGAGGCCTGGATGACGATATTGGAGGCGTTGTACATCACCGACTGGAGGGCGGTGGGCACACCGATCATCAGGATGCTGCGCATGGGCATGGCATAGATGCGCAGCCGCTTGGGAAAGAGCTGATAGGGGGTCATCTCGGAGCGCATGAGTGAGATCACCACCAGCACGGCGGACAGAAGCTGAGAACAGATGGTGGCGATGGCCACGCCGGCCACCCCCATATGGAACACTACCACCAGCAGCAGATCCAGCACAATGTTGCACAGGGATGCGGCCATGAGGAAGTAGAGGGGCCGCCGAAAGTCGCCGATGGCCCGCAGCACGCCGGTACCCATGTTGTAGATGACGTTGGGCACCATACCCAGGAAATAGACCCGCAGATAGAGGATGGCCCCGGGCAGGGCCTCCTCGGTGGTGCCCATGGCCCGCAGGGCCCAGGGGGTAAGGACAAAGCCCGTCACCATAAAAAATGCGCCGATGAGGATGCTCAGCAGCATGGCGGTGTGGACGCACTCGTGCACCTCGTCCCAGCGGCGGGCGCCGAAGTGCTGGGCGATGGCCACCACCGCACCGGCCGCCAGGCCGGTGAAGATGCCCACCGTCAGGTTGACGATGACGGAGGTGGAGCCCACGGCGGCCAGGGCCACCTTGCCCACGAACCGGCCCACCACCAGGGTGTCCACCGTATTGTAGAGCTGCTGGAAAAAGGTGCCGAACCACAGGGGGAAGAAAAAGGCGAGGAGTTGTTTCCAGATCACGCCCTTGGTGATATCACTGGTGGGCTGGCGCAGCAGTCCCATGGGAGATCCCTCCATATTTTGTCGTATCGTTAAAGGAGCGTTAAGATTCTACACGCTTCCTGTCGGAAAAGCAAGGGGGGCGCGCCGTTTTCCCCTGCAAAAATGTCCGGACGGCCAGAACATCCCACCGCTGCGCAGGCGGCTGTTTGAATTGGCCCGGCGCGCTTGTTTTTTCCACCGGGATCGGATATAATGTGGAAACGAACATACCGAAAGAGGGTTTTTACCGATGAAATTAGGCATTGTGGGCCTTCCCAACGTGGGCAAGAGCACCCTGTTCAACGCCATTACCAACGCCGGCGCTGAGAGCGCCAACTACCCCTTCTGCACCATCGACCCCAACGTGGGCGTGGTGGCCGTACCCGACCACCGGCTGGACGCGCTGACCGAGATGTACCACCCCAAGAAGACCACCCCCGCCGTGGTGGAATTTGTGGACATTGCCGGCCTGGTCAAGGGCGCCTCCAAGGGCCAGGGCCTGGGCAACAAGTTTCTGGCCAACATCCGGGAGTGCGACGCCATTGTGCATGTGGTGCGCTGCTTCGACGACGAGAACATCATGCATGTGGTAGCTGACACCAGCACCAACGTGCCCGTGGACCCCGCCGGGGATATCGGCACCATTGACCTGGAGCTGGTCATGTCCGATGTGGAGATGGTGGACAGGCGCATTGACAAGGCACAGAAGGCCGCCAAGGGGGACAAGAAGTTTCTCCATGAGGCGGAGGTGTTCCAGGGCCTGCGGGAGTGGCTCGACCAGGGCAAGTCTGCCCGGGGCTATCTGCCCCAGGTGCCGGAGGATGATGCCGCCCTCATCGCCACCAGCGAGCTGCTCTCCCTCAAGCCCATCATCTACGCCGCCAACCTGGATGAGGAGGGCTTTGCCGACTGCCACGCCAACGCCTACTACAAGGTGGTGGAGGAGCTGGCCGCCAAGGAGGGGGCCCAGGTCATCCCCGTCTGTGCCAAGCTGGAGGCGGAGATCGCCGAGCTGGATGGCGAGGAGAAGAAGATGTTCCTGGACGATCTGGGCATCGCCGAGTCCGGCCTGGACCGGCTGGTGAAGGCCAGCTACACCCTGCTGGGCCTGATCTCCTACCTCACCAGCGGCGAGGACGAGTGCCGGGCCTGGACCATCCGCAGGGGGACCAAGGCCCCTCAGGCCGCCGGCAAGATCCACTCCGACTTCGAACGGGGCTTTATCCGGGCTGAGGTGGTCTCCTACGACGACCTGATGGCCTGCGGCTCCATGGCCGCCGCCCGGGAGAAGGGCCTGATCCGCTCCGAGGGTAAGGAATATGTGGTCCAGGATGGCGATATTATCCTGTTCCGCTTCAATGTGTAAGGGGTTTGTTCCCTGTCGGTGAACGGAAAGTCATCCGCCTGGACCACATGGGAGCAAAGCGACCCGCGCCTTTTGGCGCGTCAATTCCCCGCAGAGCGGATGTGGATAATCCCATAAAATGATTGTAATTTTAAATAAAATCATGTACACTATGGACAACCGAAGAAGATGAAGGAGGTTCCATCTATGAAAGTTGCGCGTTTTGTGCTGAAGATCGTGGCCCTGTCTCTGGCGGCTGCGGCTGCGGTGTGTGCTGTGATCGCCTATTGGGATAAGTTGAGCGAGCTGGGGGGCTGTGCCAAGGCCCGGCTCCAGCAGAAGGCCTGCGCCTCGGAGTATGAGGATTACGAGGAGTAAGACTGCGGAATGATGGTATGAACGGCCCCCCGGTGCGGATCTGGATCCGCACCGGGGGGCCTGCACATTCTTCTGGAGGATCGGAGCCGGATCAAAGGCCGGCGTCCCGGATGACCGCCTTCAGACGGGCTGCGGAGTCCAGCAGCGCCTGGCGCTCTCCGGGGTCCAGAGGGATCTCCAGCACCGACTCCACCCCGTTCCGGCCCACGATGGCGGGGATGCTGAGACAGAGACCGTCCAGCCCGTACTGGCCCTGGAGCAGGACAGAGACGGGGAGCATGGCCCGCTCATCCCGGACGATGCACTCGGCGATTCGGGCCACAGCCATGGCGATCCCGTAGTAGGTGGCCCCCTTACGGCGGATGATCTCATAGGCGCTGTCCCGCACCTCGCGGTAGATGCGGTCCAGCCCAGCCCGGTCCGGACGGCCCCGCAGCTGGCAGAAGCGGTCCAGATCGATGCTGGAGATGTTGGCGCTGCTCCATACCGCCAGCTCACTATCTCCGTGTTCACCGAGAATGGCGGCGTGGACGTTGCGGCTGTCCACGCCCAGCTCCTGTCCCAGCAGATATTTCAGGCGGGCGGTATCCAGCACCGTGCCGGAGCCGAACACCTGTCCGGCCGGAAGTCCGGACAGCCGCCAGGCGGCGTAGGTGAGCACATCCACCGGATTGGATACCACCAGAAGGATGCCTTGAAATCCACGGCCGGTGAGCTCGGGCAGGATGCGCCTGAGAATGGCGGTGTTCCGCCCGATGAGATCCAAGCGGGTCTCGCCCGGTTTCTGGCTGGCTCCGGCAGCGAGGATGACCATGGAGCAGTCGGCTGTATCGTCATAGGTCCCGGCATAAATCTGCATGGAGGCGGCGTATGGGAGGCCGTGGCTCAGGTCCATGGCTTCCCCCGCGGCCTTCTCCCGGTCAGAGTCGATGAGTACCAGCTCGGAGTATAGTCCGCGCTGCATCAGGCTGAAGGCGATGGAGGCCCCCACAAAGCCGCAGCCGATAATGGCTGCCTTTCTCACGTCGATCATCATTTACACGCTCCCTTCCACCATAGTCTGCCCGGCTTTTCGGCGGGGGATACCAACGACTGCTGGGTGAGATGGGAGAGAGTGATTTTGCATGTTTCTTAGAATTGATCTGTCAGGAGAGGAAACTCGGGACTGGGATAACTGCACATATTTCCTTTAAAAATCATGGAGAAAAATATTTATACAGCCGATTAATTGGTGAAAAATAGCCGAACAACAACTAAAAAACTGTGGATCCCACAATGTTTTTCTTGACAATCTGCAAGGTATATAGTACATTATATTCAAATTGAAACAGAAAGAGAGGGGAGACAGTGTGGGACAATGGCTTCCGGGCAAGCATATTTGTGTCGTCGGGACGGCCAGACCGGAACAGCGGAATCCAATCTATCTGACCCATGAGCTGATCGTGTTGATCCTTGTGGTGGAACGGGAGACTGGGGTGATTGTGGGATGCGACATCAATATGGTCTGCTCCCTGACGCGTGAATTTATCAAGTCTGTATTTGAGGGGAAAAATCTGATTCGCGACATTGAAGAAATTAGGGAGAGCATCCAGGAAAATTATTTTGGAGCCTCGGCCAAGACGGTGGTGATGGCAGCCAGATCAGCACGAATGAAGCTGTTGGACTGTCTCGAAAACAGGAAAAATGAACATCAGTAGTTTGCTATGAGGTTGAAAGTTGACTTGTCCTTTTGACTTATTTAGTAGTAAGATGCACTGATCTTGACGGATCGTAGGATCCGGCGGGATGCAGTGCTTTTTTTATGACAATTCAAAAAGGAGGCTGCTGTAACAATGTATGATCTGATTCTGAAAAACGGCCTTGTGGCAGATGGGAGCCGGGCAAAGCCTTACCGGGCGGACGTCTGCATTCAAAACGGCTGCGTTGCCAAGATTACCAGGCAGCTGGACGAGACGGCAAACACAGTGCTGGATGTGGCGGGCTTAGTGGTAGCGCCAGGGTTTATTGATATACACAGCCACTCAGATGCCTGTCCTCTGGTGGATTATCCTGTGGAGAGCAAGCTGTATCAAGGTATTACCACTGAAATCACAGGAAATTGCGGTATTTCCATTCTACCCAATACACCGGAGGGCTGGAGGTCCAATCAGGAGTATTTTTTCAATCAGCTGGAACTGCCCACGGGTGATCTGTCGCTGGAGGGGCTTTATGATTTGAACGATTATTCTAGTGCGGTGACGGCTCACGGCTGTATAGGAAACTATGGGCAGCTGATTGGACACGGTACATTGAGAGGCGCAGTGATGGGGTTTGTGGATCGGGATCCCACGCCGGAGGAAATGGAGCGGCTGAAGGCCCTTCTGCGTCGGGAACTGGAGGCGGGTGCCTTTGGAATGTCTCTGGGACTGATTTATCCGCCGAGTTCTTTCTGTAAAACCGAGGAACTGGTGGAACTGGCCAAGGTCTTAAAGGAATATGATGCGCTGCTGACGGTACATATGAGAAGTGAAGGGCCGAGAGTATTCCAGGCGGTGGATGAGATGCTGGAGATCACACGGCGTTCCGGGGTCCATCTTCAGATTTCCCACTTGAAGCTGATGGGTAAGCCGCAATGGGGGCGTGCAGATGAACTGCTGGCAAAGATCCAGGCGGCCCGGGATGAGGGACTGACCATCACCTGTGATCAGTATCCCTACACAGCGACTTCGACCTCTATGACGGCACTGCTGCCGCACTGGGCCCATGACGGCGGTGTTCCGGCGCTGATTCAGCGGCTGAAGGAGCCGACCCAGAAGTTGAAGGATGAGACCGGAGAAGAAATGGAAAACCGGGGAGGTCCTGCCAGCATCCTGGTCTCCAGTACCCACGGATATCATCCGGAATGGGAAGGTAAAACAGTGGAGCAGTTGTCTCAGGAATTTCAGATGGATCCAGTGGATACTGTGATCCAGGTTTTGGAGCAGTGCGACAGTTCAGTAGCCTGCATCTATTTTTGTATCAATGAGGCAGACATGCTCCGCATCATGTCGGATATGAATATCTGCGTGGGGAGTGATGGCTACAACTTTTCCTATGACCGAACCATTACCTGTACAGATCCACACCCGCGCAGCTTTGGCACCTTCCCGAGATTCCTCCGACTGGTGCGGGAGCATGAACTGATGCCGCTGGAGGATGCTGTGTATAAGATTACCGGACTGCCGGCTCAGATTCTGGGCCTGACAGATCGGGGGATTCTGAGGGAGGGCGCGGTAGCTGATATTACTGTGTTCGATCCTGAGGCCATACGGGACTGTTCTGAATTTACGGATTCAGTGAAGAAGCCAGAGGGAATCCGCTATGTACTGGTGGGAGGCAATGTGGTTTTGCAGAATGGAATTTCAACAGGAAGTAGAACGGGAGGTGTGCTGAAAAAAAGGTAAGGCGGACCTGTTTGGGAGATCAAATGTGATCCAAATACAGAAGGGAGAAAACAAGTATGGAACTTGGTAGTTGGTCTTTGATTACTGCACCGTCACTGCTGGCACTCATTCCGCTGATCGTTATGATCGTGTTGGTATTCCGTGGAAAGAGCAATGTTTCTGGCATGATGGTTGGCATCATCCTGGGCGCACTGATGATGGGCCAGGATCTTGGTGCGTTGGCGAAAGCGTTTTCTGCATCCCTGGGATCTACCACAGCTCTGATTGGTGTTATTATTATGACGGGAGCTGGCCTGGGTGTTTTGATGACAGAGACTGGCGTGACTCACACGCTGGTCTATTGGATCGTCAAGCGAATCGGTGTCAATACTCCGACAAAAGGTAAGCTGGCATTGGTAGTCTGCTCCATCCTGATCTGCGGCCTGCTGGGTACTTTAGGCGGCGGAAATGCAGTCATTGCCCCCATTATGCTTCCAATTTTGGCGTCTTTGGGTGTTACCCCTACCGTGGTGGCCACGCTCTTCAAGGTGGCCGGTGAGATCGGTCTGATGGTAGGCCCTCTGACCGGTGTGACACTGATCACCATGGAAGTGACTGGCCTGTCTTATGGCCAGCTGATGCTCCAGGCGGTCTTGCCCTTCAGCTGCTTTTGGCTGGTGGGCGCTTGGATCGGATGCAACCGGGCACAGAAGCGTACCCTGGGGAAAGAATCCTATTCCGTGGACGACGACATCAAGCATTTGGATTCTATCGTGATCACACCCAGGCAGAAGAGAACAACGGCCGCGTTCCTGGTGGCCTTCGTGCTGCTGGTGGTGTACGGGATCCTGACAAAGCAGGGCACCTCTTACGCCTTGATCGTGATGATCGCATTGGCGGTTGTGGTGACGCTATTCTCCTGGACGGACATCGATACAGCGGTTTCCTGTGTGACCAAGGGTGTGGCCTCTCAGGCGAATATGTTCCTGATCTTCATTACCATTGATGTTCTGCTGAATCTGGTCACCTTGGGCGGCGGTTTTGATGCGATCTCCAATCTGCTGGGCGGTCTAGCCAAGGGCGGAGGAGCCACCGGTGTGATGCTGGCGGCCTCTATCGTAGGCGGATTTGGCATTGAGGCGGCCGCTGTGGCTGAGATCAAGATCATTGCGGAGATGTTCGGAGGTCTTGCTGCCGAGGTGGGTCTGCCCATGGGGTGCTTTGCGGTGTCCATCCTGGCGGCGACTCGTCTGACTGGATCCATGTATCCCACCACAAATTTTGCTGGCCAGCTGGGTACTGCACAGTGCGAGAATACTAAGGAGGCCCTTCAGGCCTGCTGGGTCAGTGTGGCCTTTGCGTGGGTGTTTGTTGCGGCGTACTCGTTGATTGGCCCCGTGATCCTGTGAGATCGTGACGGGATAGCGTGAAGCATTGGGCGTGTGTCCCTTCTCTGCGGAACGGCAGAGAAGGGACACATCAAGTTTATGGGAGAAGTGAATCCCGCTGCTCTGCTCTTGAAATTTATCCTTCCGCCTGATAAAATAAGGTAAATTTTCTCCGCTTCGGCGGAGGCGCGCAAAGGAGAGCGAACCGCTATGATCCGTTTTAACCATTTTAACTTCAATGTCGTGGACCTGGACCGGAGCCTGACCTTCTACCGGGATGCCCTGGGCCTGGAGCCGGTGCGGCGCAAGACCGCGTCAGATGGCTCCTTCCAGCTGGTGTACCTGGGAGATGGAGAGACCGATTTTCAGCTGGAGCTGACCTGGCTGCGGGATCGGGGCGCAAAGCCCTACGATCTGGGGGAGTGTGAGTTCCACCTGGCTTTTGTCACAGACCAGTACGACGCCCTCTATGCCAAGCACAAGGAGATGGGCTGCGTGTGCTTTGAAAATCCCGCCATGGGGATCTATTTCATCTCCGATCCGGATGGCTACTGGATCGAGATCGTGCCGGTGAAGGACTGATGGCCGGCGGACACAGCGGCAGCTGGCCCGGATTTTTCCGGGTCTTTGCCGTTTTTGCGGCCCTGATGCTGCTCCTGGCCCAGGGCGCCCAGGAGCTGGTCCCTCCCACCAGTGGGGCGTGGCAGGTCCTTTCCGTCTATGAAGGGCTGACCCGCTGGTCCATCCCCGCCCTGTTCCTCCTGTGGGGGATGTCCACTCTGGAGGGCGGCGGCCGGGGCGGGCTGTCCGGCGCTCTGCTGGGGCGGGTCCTGCCTGCCTTCTGTATGCTGGTGTTCTGGGGGGCGGCCTATGCAGTGGCGGCCCATCTGCTGGGCGGCGGGGCGCTGAGCTGGAGCGGGATCGGCTCCGCCCTGCTGTCCGCCGCCCGGGGGGACACCTATTTTCACCTCTGGCCGCTGTACCCCCTGGTGGGCCTGTATCTCATCCAGCCTCTGCTGGCCCGGTTCACCGCCTCCGCCAGCCGGAACGAGGTGCTGTACCTGCTGGGGCTCTCGTTCCTCATGGCCAGCCTGCTGCCCCTGTGGGCCGCCTTCCACCCCAACCACGCCCTTGTGGTCCTGCTGGACCGCTTTCAGATCCACGCTGTACTGGGATGGGTGGGCTATTACCTGGCGGGCTGGTACCTGCACCACTATATGATCGGACGTATCCCGGAGTTTTTGATCTACCTTCTGGGGATCCTTGGCGTGGTCCTCACCCTGGCGGGCCCCAGGCTTATCGGCGGCGGGCGGGAGCTGTGGTACAGCTATACCGCCCCCGGCGTGGCCTGCACCGCCGTGGCGCTGTGCGTCCTGTTCCGCTATGTCCTGGGAGTCAGCGAGGAGCGCTCCCGCCGCAGCGCGGTGTACGCCCTGGGGGAGTGTGTATTCGGCATCTATCTGATCCACCAGCTCTGGGTCCTGGTGTTCCGGTGGTTCGGAGTGTCGCCTCTGGCCTTCGGGGCGGCCCTCTCTGTGCCGGTATTTGCCGGGATCTATTTTCTGCTGTCCCTCCCCTTTGCCTGGCTGATCGCCCGTATTCCGGGGGTGGGCCGGTGGCTGACGGGGTGAACGCCTCCTGTCATATCCCCGCCCCCTGTCCCATACAATGGGAAAAAACAAAGGAGTGGGGTCCATGGGATATGATGAAGGCCGCCTGACGCCGGAGGCGGCGCACCACATACTGCTGGAGGGGCGGGAGCAGCTCACCGTCTCCGGTGTGGAGGAGGTGGAGAGCTTCGACGAGAACACCATCGTGATGGTGACCGCCAAGGGGACGCTGGTGGTGCGGGGAGAGGACCTGCACATTGAAAAGCTGTCCCTGGACGGCGGAGATCTGAAGGTGGAGGGGGCGGTGGACGCCCTCTCCTATGAGGATGACCGCGGAGGACGGGGCGGACTGCTCTCCCGCCTGTTCGGCGGATGACGGTGGACATCGCCGCCCAGCAGGCGGCGCTGCTCCAGGCGGCGGTCCTGGGCCTGGCCGCCGGACTGCTGTACGACCTGTTCCGCATCCTGCGCTGCCGGGTGCGTCTTCCCCTGCTGGGCCCGGCGCTGGACCTGCTGTTCTGGCTGGTGCTGACCGGGGTGCTGTTCCTCTGGTCCCAGTGGGCCTGGGGCGGCCCGGTGCGGCTGTACGGGGTGGTGTTTCTCTTTCTGGGCGGGGTGATCTACTTCCGGCTGTTCAGCCGGTGGATGCTGTTTTTGGGCTACCGTATCGCCGATTTGACCACCTTTTTGCTGGGGATTCTGGCCCTTCCGTTGTTTGCACTAAATCGGCTGTTCAAAAAACTCAAAAAACTTGCAAAAAATATCTTCCTTTCTTCTGGGAAATGGTATAGAATAAATCAGATAACTCAAGAAATGGAGTCCACGGCCCGCCGTCGCGCGGACCGGGAGAGAGGGGGAGGGGCCAATGCGTCTGAAACGAGCCAGTCTGTTGACAAAGCTGGTGATTACGGTGCTTCTGATCTATATGGCCACCTCCCTTCTGGATCTGTGGGGGCAGATCCAGTCTGCCCAGAGTCAGAGAGAGGAGCTGGCCATTCAGGTAGAACAGCAGCGCCTGGCCAATCAGGAGCTGCGGGACGCCATCGAAAACAGCGACGATCCTGACACGCTGGAGCGGGTCGCCCGGGAGAAGGGGTATGTCAAGCAGGGAGAGACTCTGTACATCGACGTGGCGGGCTGACTGCCTCCATTGGGGCTGCGGGGCCCCGGTCCATGCCCGGCATGAGCGGGCGCGGCTTCGAGGGGAAATTTACAAGGAGGATATTTTAGGAGATTATGGAGTTTGGTGTTGGGTCCATTTTGGACGGTAAGGTAACGGGAATCACAAAGTTCGGCGCGTTTGTGGCGCTTCCGGAGGGGCGCTCCGGTCTGGTCCACATTTCGGAGATCGCCTATTCCTATGTCAACGAGGTTTCCGATTACCTCAAGGAGGGGCAGGAGGTCAAGGTCAAGGTCATTGGGATCGATCAGACCAACCGGATCAATTTGTCCATCAAAAAGGTGAACGATCCCCCTCAGCGGCCCCAAGGCGGCTTTCAGGGCAGCCGTCCGCCCCGTCAGGGAGGGGCGCCCCGCTCCGGTGGCGGTCCCCGCACAGGCGGCCCACGTTCCGGCGGATTTGCGCCCCGGCCTGCAGCCA
>OGHF01002142.1_pt1 | contig 10584 bp, 8 predicted proteins | sample 1571481 | NCBI WGS metagenome assembly OGHF01 (sample SAMEA2581952, study PRJEB24529) | metagenome | biome: Human gut stool | place: China | collected 2011
CAATCTATTGTTCCCGGATTTCTGGTTATCGCGGGGGATAACGCCCCATTTGTATTTCGAGGCTGCAAGCGGTATTATAGCTTTTATTCTTCTGGGCCGCTTACTCGAAGAACGGGCGAAACAAAACACCTCAACGGCTATCCGTAGACTAGCGGGTCTGCAACCCAAAACAATTACGATCGTTACCGGATCGGGCGAACAAACCGTACCGATCGAAAATGCCCGGATCGGAGATACGATAGCTGTAAAACCCGGAGAACGTATCGCTGTTGACGGGACGGTAATAAGCGGGGATTCATACGTCGATGAAAGCATGCTCAGCGGTGAGCCTATAGCCGTACACAAACAAGCCGGCGAAAAGGTATATGCCGGAACGGTGAATCAGAAAGGGGCTTTTCATTTCACTGCCGACAAAACAGGGGCCGATACCATGCTGGCTCAAATCATCCGCATGGTGCAAGATGCCCAGGGAAGTAAAGCCCCGGTACAGAAACTGGTAGATAAAATAGCCGGTATTTTCGTACCCGTTATCATCGGTATAGCCTTGTTGACTTTCGGGTTGTGGTGTTTATTCGCACCGACTGCCGGTTTTTCCCACGGTCTGCTGGCTATGATCACCGTCCTCATCATTGCCTGCCCCTGTGCCCTGGGCCTTGCCACGCCGGTGGCCATCATGGTGGGCAACGGTCTGGGGGCCAGGAACGGCATCCTGTTCAAAACTGCCGCCTCGCTGGAAGCCGCAGGCCGCACCCAGATCGTGGCGCTGGACAAGACCGGCACCATCACCGAGGGCGCACCCCGCGTCACCGACCTGCTGCCCGCTGAGGGCGTCACCGAGACGGAGCTGCTGACGCTGGCCGCCGCGCTGGAAAGCCGCAGCGAGCATCCTCTGGCAAAGGCTGTTCTTGCCGACGCCGAGGCAAAGGCTATCACTCCCCCGGAAGTCACTGACTTCGCGGCCCTGCCGGGCAACGGTCTGGCGGCTAAGCTGGACGGCATGGACATCTATGCCGGCAATGCCGCCTTCATCCAGACCAAGCTCCCCCTGCCCGCCGCACTGGCACAGCAGGCTGAGAAGCTGGCCTCTGAGGGCAAGACTCCCCTCTTCTTCGGCGGCGCAGGCCGTCTGCTGGGCGTTATCGCCGTGGCCGACACCATCAAGGAGGACAGCCCTGAAGCCATCCGTCAGCTGCAGAACATGGGCATCCGGGTCGTGATGCTCACCGGCGACAACCAGCGCACCGCCGACGCCATCGGCAGGCAGGCGGGCGTGGACGAGGTCATCGCGGGCGTCCTGCCCGACGGCAAGGAGGCCGTCATCCGCCAGCTGCAGGCCAGCGGCAAGGTGGCCATGGTGGGCGACGGCATCAACGACGCCCCCGCCCTCACCCGTGCCGACACCGGCATTGCCATCGGCGCAGGCACCGACGTGGCCATTGACGCCGCCGACGTCGTGCTGATGAACTCGAAGCTCTCGGACGTGCCTGCGGCCATCCGCCTCAGCCGCGCCACCCTGCGGAACATCCACGAGAACCTGTTCTGGGCGTTCATCTACAATATCATCGGCATCCCGCTGGCGGCTGGTCTGTTCATCCCCTTCGGCCTGACCCTGAACCCCATGTTCGGTGCTGCTGCCATGAGCCTGTCCAGCTTCTGCGTCGTGAGCAACGCGCTGCGGCTGAACCTGTTCGATCTGCACAGCACCAGGCACGACCACAAAACCGCTTCTCCCGCCGCTGCCCCGGTGCAGCCTGCGGCTGAAAATAACAAAAAATCGGACGCCGAAGCGCCCGAAGTCAAAACGGAGGATCATACCATGAAGAAGACCCTGAAAGTAGAAGGCATGATGTGCGGCCACTGCGAAGCCCGCGTGAAGAAGGCTCTGGAAGCCCTGCCCGAGGTGGACGAGGCTGTCGTGAGCCACGAGGCCGGCACCGCCATCGTCACCCTGAACGCCGAGGTCGCCGACGATGTGCTCAAGAACGCCGTCGAGGCACAGGACTACAAGGTCACCGGCATCCAGTAAGCTGTAAAATGCAGAAAAGCCAGCGCACGGAATGTGCGCTGGCTTTTGTTGTTACTGTAAGCCTCTCCCCTTGGGAGAGGTGTCACCGAAGGTGACGGAGAGGGCAAGCCCGGTATAAAAGAGTTTCCGCACAGCGATAAGCAAGCCCTTTGTCAGAGCGATGCTATCGCCGCGCCTGCGATTTTCCGTCAACATCCTTGCCCTCTCAGGCGCTTGCGCGCCAGCTCTCCCAAAGGGAGAGCCTTAAAAAGGAAAATATTATTTATTAAGGAGCACACCATGCTGGCGAGTATCTTTTCGCTCAACGTCATCCAGACCGCACTCGAGCTGGGCTGCATCTACGCCCTCGTTGCGCTGGCTCTGTTTCTGAGCTATTCCATCCTGAATATCGCGGACCTGTCCACGGACGGCTGCTTCACCCTTGGCTGCGCTGTCGCCTGTCAGGTGGCGCTGACCGGCCACCCCTTCCTCGCCCTGCTGGCGGCGATGGCGGCCGGTGTGTGCTCCGGTTTTGTAACAGCCTTTTTGCAGACCCGCCTCGGCGTCGAGAGCATCATGGCCGGCATCATCGTCAACACCGGCCTCTACACCATCAACCTGGCCGTGATGGGCTTCTCGTCCACCATGTCGCTGGTCAAGACCGATACCGTCTTCTCCATCGCCAAGAGCGCCCTGAGCTTCACGGGCGGCGGGTATAAGCTGGTGCTGGCGGCGGTAGTCATCGCGCTGGCCGGTGCCGCCATGGTGGGCTTCCTCGGAACCCGCCTCGGCCTCTCGATCCGTGCCACCGGCGATAACGCTGCCATGGTGCGTGCTTCCAGCATCAACCCCGCCTTCACCATCACGGTGGGCCTCTGCATCTCGGGCGCACTGACGGCCCTTTCCGGCGGCCTGCTGGCTCAGTACCAGAAGAGCTGCGACATCAACGTAGGCACCGGCATGGTGACCATCGCGCTGGCTTCCCTCATCATCGGCGAAACGCTGGTAGGCAAGCGGACGATGGTGCGCCGTGTGCTGGGCGTCGTGTTCGGCAGCTGCCTCTACCGTTTTATCGTGGCGGTGGCCCTCCGCTTCAACGTCCCGGCTGCTGCCATGAAGCTGGTCAGCGCCATCATCGTGGCGGTGGCCATCTCGATGCCCGCCATCCGGGAGAAGGTCGCCTTTGAGAAGCGCCGCAGTGCGGCCCGTCAGGCACGGAAGGAGCGTGTGTAAAATGGAAATGCTCGAACTTCGTGACCTGCACAAGACCTTCAACCCCGGCACCGTCAACGAGAAAGTGGCCCTGAACGGCGTCAGCCTGACCATGGAAGCGGGAGACTTCGCCACCATCGTCGGCTCCAACGGCGCGGGCAAATCCACCCTCTTCAACGCCATCACCGGCGGCTTCATCGCCGACGAGGGCAGCATCACGCTGGGCGGCGAGGACATCACCTTTGCGCCGGAATATCAGCGCAGCCGGGTCATCGGCCACCTGTTCCAGGACCCGCTCAAGGGTACGGCCCCCAACATGACCATCGAGGAGAATCTGGCGCTGGCCTACCTTCGCGCCGGGACCGCCCCCAACGCCATCTTCTCCCGCATCTCCCGCAAGGATAAGGAGATCTTCCGTGAGAAGCTGGCCCTGCTGGATATGGGCCTCGAAGACCGGATGAAGCAGCCGGTGGGCCTGCTGTCGGGCGGTCAGCGTCAGGCGCTGACCCTGCTGATGGCCACCCTCGTCACCCCGAAGCTCCTGCTTCTGGACGAGCACACCGCCGCTCTCGACCCTGCCACCGCCGAAAAGGTGCTGGACCTCACCAAGAGCATCGTGGCCGAAAAGAAGATCACCTGCCTGATGGTCACCCACAATATGCATCAGGCATTGGAGCTGGGCAACCGCACCCTCATGATGGACGCGGGCCGCATCGTCTTCGATGTCAAGGGCGAGGCCCGCAGCAAGATGACCGTGGACGACCTGCTCGAGAAGTTCCGCGAGAACGCCGGCAAGGCTCTCGACAATGACCGCATCCTCCTGAGCAAGGTGGAAGCCAACAACTGAGCATAAGAAGAAAGACTGCTGCAAAACAGCTCTCGGAAAAAACAATGAACAAAACCCGGAACTCCTTCAGAGCCAGGACGGCTTGAAAAGAGTTCCGGGTTTTGTGTTGTTTCTTTCTATCTTACAGCATCTTGGAGAGGAATGCCTTCAAACGCGGGTGCTTGGGGTTGGTGAACAGCTCCTGCGGCGGCTCATCCTCCTGGATGCGGCCCTCGTCAATGAAGATGACGCGGTTGGAGACTTCGCGGGCAAAGCCCATCTCATGGGTGACCACCAGCATGGTGATGCCGGTGTGAGCCAGCTCCTTCATCAGCTCAAGCACTTCACCGACCATCTCGGGGTCGAGGGCGCTGGTAGGCTCATCGAAGAGGATGACGTCCGGGTCCATTGCCAGTGCGCGTGCGATGGCGATGCGCTGCTGCTGGCCGCCCGAAAGGCTCTTGGGGTAGACGTTGGCCTTGTCGGCCAGACCTACGCGGGCCAGAAGCTCGTCGGCGCGCTTGGAGATGGCTTCTTTGTCCTTGAGCTTGAGCAGGCTGGGGGCCAGCTCAAGGTTTTTCTTGACGGTCAGGTGGGGGAAGAGGTTGAAGTGCTGGAACACCATGCCCATCTTCTGGCGGACAGAGTCGATGTGGTCGTCGTCCACCTCCACGCCCTCAAATTTGATACTGCCGCCGGTGGGGATCTCCAGCCGGTTCAGGCAGCGCAGGAAGGTGGATTTGCCGCAGCCCGAGGGGCCGATGAGGCAGACCACGTCGCCGCGGTAGATGTCGATGTCGATGCCCCGCAGCACGTCCAGAGTGGGGGCAGCCTGCTTTGCGCCCTTCCGCTTTTCGCCGCCGTAGGTCTTGGTCAGACCGCGGACTTCCAGGATCTTATCGGTCACTTTGTGCCAGCCTCCTCTCAAATTTTGCAAGCAGCCAGGTAAAGATCATCACCAGCACCAGATAGATCAGTGCCACGCCAAACAGGGGGAACATGGCCTCGTAGGTGCGGTTCATGATGCCCTGGGCCGCATACAGCAGCTCCTTGCCGCCGATGACGGTGATAAGGGAGGTATCCTTCAGCAGCATGATGAACTCGTTGCCCAGAGCGGGCAGCACCGCCCGGATGGCCTGGGGGATGATGATGACCACCATGGTGGTGATGTAGTTGAGGCCCAAGCTGCGGCCGGCCTCCATCTGGCCCGGGTCCACAGCCATCAGGCCGCCCCGGATGATCTCGGAGACGTAAGCGCCGGAGTTGATGCCCAGCGCCAGAGCGCCTACCATGGTAAAGTTGCGGCTGTTGTTGAAGATGACCATGCTCATGATCAGCAGCTGCACCATCATGGGGGTGCCCCGGATCACGGTGGTGTACACCTGGCACACAGCGTTAAAGACCCCCAGCACGGGGTTCGAGCGGCCGGGGCGCTGCTGGTCGTGGGCCACACGCACCAGCGCCACCACGCTGCCCAGCAGGACGCCCATGGCCAGAGCAATGGCAGTGACCAGCAGGGTGGTGCCTACGCCCCCGATGTACTGGAGCCAGCGGTCCTTCAGGACAAAGGCCTGATAAAATTTGTAGAACAGCTCCTGCCCCATGTCCAGCCGGCCGCCGCTTTTCAGCAGCTGGCTCAACAGTTCGTATTGTGCGGCCATTCGCATCCTCACTTTCTTTTCGTCTGTTGTGATCTTGTCAGAATTTTGTAACCTATATCCCTTAAAAAAGGGGAGGTGCCCGGTGGGCCGCCTCCCCTTGAGGGGTCTGTTTACTCAGCCTTGATGTACTTGTCCACGATGGCCTGCAGGGTGCCGTCGGCCTTCAGCTCCTCCAGAGCGGCGTTCACAGCCTCCAGCAGAGCGGTGTTGCTCTTGTTCATGCCAATGGCGTAGTCCTCCTCGGCGTAGCTGGTGTCCAGGATCTTCAGGCCGGGGTTGGACTCCACATAGGCCTTGGCAGGCTCGTTGTCGATGACCACAGCGTCCACCTGGCCGTTGTTCAGGGCCTGTACAGCGGTCAGGCCGTTGTCGTAGGCCACCACGGCGTCCTCGCCAAAGTCGTCGGAGCAGTACAGGTAGCCGGTGGTGCCGCGCTGGGTGCCGATCTTCTTGCCGGCCAGATCGTCGGGAGAAGCAATGTCAGAACCCTCGGGAACGATGATGGACTGGATGCCGGTAGCGTAGCTGTCGGAGAAGGACATCACAGCCATCCGCTCGTCGGTGACAGTGATGCCTGCCATGGCGATGTCGGCCTTGCCCTGCTGCACGCTGAGCAGAGCGGCGTCAAAATCCATGTCGTCGATCTGCAGCTCCAGGCCCAGCTTCTCGGCAATGGCCTGTGCGGTGTCCACATCGATGCCCTCAATGGTGCCGGCGTCGGTGGTCATCTCGTAGGGAGGGAAGGTGGCGTTGGTAGCCATGGTCAGCTTGCCAGCCTCAACGGTGGTCAGCTCAGCGGCAGCGCTGGTGGAAGCAGCCTCGGAAGAAGCTGCACTGCTTGCAGTGGAAGAAGCGGTGCTGGAGGCGGAACCGCCGCAGGCAGTCAGAGCCAGAGCGGCAGCGGTCAGACCAGCGGCAGCCAGAAAGCTGCGGCGATTGATCTTTTTCATATTCAAACACTCCTCTGTTGATTGTATATTTTTTCACTTTCCCGGCACGATGCGCTTCATCGTGTCATCAAGGAACAGAATTAGTATATGTTGTACAAATAAAAAAGTCAAGTGTTGTGCAAAAAATCGGAACAAATGAAACCCTTTTGAAAACATTTATACAGGTTGCATCCCATTTTCAGTGTATATATTCATTTTACTTCTGTGTTTCTGCCTTTCCGCTGCATTCTGCCGGCAAATGTTTCTGCGGGACTTAATCCCGGACATTGACAACTTTTCCTTCCAATTGATATAATCAGGCTGGAACAACGGTAAAAAGTAACCAAGCTCAAACCGCGCTGCCCCGCCGGGATGCGGGGAGAAAGGATCCTGCTATGAAAAATCGTATGCTGAAAGCCCTGGCCGCCTTTGGTCTGTCCGTCTGTGTGCTGGCAGGCAGTTCTGTGGTCAGCATGGCCGAAGAGACCCCGGGCAAAACCGAGTGCAAGGAACACACCTGGAAGACCACGACAGAGTATAAGACTGAGTGTGTGGAGACCACCTTCCAGCATAAGCTCCCCGATGGCACCACCGAGACCCTTACATTTTGCCCCGAATGCGGCAAGGTAAAGAATAACACCCAGCTGACCAAGGTAAACGGTGTCTTCTCCAACTTTTCCAACCTGACTGTTCACACCGGGACTCTGAAAAACGGTGAGCAGGTAATGACAGCAGCATTCTACTATCCCACTGTTATTGAACGGGTCATCTGCGAAAAGTGCGGCACCGTAAAGAGCGAGGAGGTCACCCCCGCCCGTGTGATGGCCCAGCCAGTCATTGCCAGCATCGAGGTACCCGCCAATACCGTTTCCGGCTACAGCCTGATGCAGATCAATGCCGACGGTACCGAAACACCGATCAGTGTCTCCTACAACACCGAGCTGAACAAGGCATATTTCCGTCTGGATGTCACCACCGGGGCCCAGCTGCTGCGGATGGTTCCCACCACCTGATTTTCCCGCATAACCAACGAGACCGCCCGGTGGGCGGTCTCGTTTTTGTTTTATCGGCGTTTCTGCGGCAGGGGGATGCCCAGCACAAGCGCAATGCCCACGGCCAGCGCCACGGCGATCTTGAAGGTAGAGATGCCGTTTGCCAGCGCCAGAGCGTTGTTGCCCTGAATGAAGTAGTAGGCACTGTAATAGATGCCCGCACCGGGCACCAGCGGAAAGATGCCGGTGAGCAGGAATACTGTTACCGGTGTCCTGAGGGTTATCGCAAGGATGCGGGCCAGCAGCGTCAGCGGAATGACCGCCAGCAGCGAGGCTGCAAAGGCTTCCATCCCGAACAGCTCCGCGATCTCGTATACCAGCCAGCCCACTGCGCCCACCAGCCCGCAATAAGGCAGGGTGCGTTTGGGGCAGGCAAAGAGGATGGCAAAGCTCAGGGTACCCGCCCCGGCCAGCAGGAACTGCAGAGCCAGACGGCCCAGCTGCTCCCCGGTGAAAAGAAGCTCTGTCATACCACGGCCACCCCCTTCAAAAAGGCATAGAGACTCAGCACAAGGCCGGTGCCGATGGCGATGCTGGCCGCAATGAGCAGCGCGTCGATCATCCGGATGGTGCCGGACAGGTAATCTCCCTGCACAAAGTCCCGGATGCCCATAGTAAAGGCGATGCCGGGGGTCAGGATCATCAGAGTACCGATGATGGCGTGACTGGCTTCAGTGCCCAGCAGGCTGCAGCCCAGAATACAGCATAGGGTGATGAGGGCGGCGGTGGAGATGGTGCGGAACCCGCCCCCCACGCCGTGCCGCCCGCAGAACAGCAGGTAGGCGTTGGCCGCAACACCGGCCGCAGCGGCGGCAAGCCCGGCTTTCAGGTCGCCTCCAAAGATCAGCGCAAAGCAGAACGCGCCGCCCATGCCCGCCGCAATCTGCACCCAGTCCTTTGGAAAAGGGATGCACCTGGCCTGAGCCAGCCGGGTCTCGGCCACATCGATGGTGTCCACTTCCCCGGACGCGATCTGGCGGGAAAGCTGATTCACCGCCGCCACCCGCCCCAGGTGGGTGGTACGGGTGGGCACGTTGCGCACCTCGCTCATCTCCGCCGTGCCTGCGCTGGCAAAAATGCCGTTGGTCAGCACATAGACATGGAACTCCCGCAGGTGGAAGCTGGCCGCCATGATCTCCATGGTCTGCTCCACCCGGAACACCTCTGCCCCGTTCTCCAAAAGGGTCTGACCGGCCGCCATAATAAAGTCCATGATGCGGCGGCGCAGTTCTTCGTCGGGATAAGCCTCTCTGCCCTTCATTGACCGGCCTCCTTGAAAAAATAATATCGTCTTATTCTAACATGCGCGTGCCCGGTGCACAAGAGCAAAAAAGAAGAGCGGGGAAAACGCCCCCGCTCTCCGGAAACCGCATCAGATATAGTCCGAAATATAAGGGATCTTGTGAAACAGCACATCATCCAGCCGCTCCACGGCATCCTCCCGGCCCTCGATGCGTTCCAGCTCGAACAGACGCTCGGCAGTCTTGTAGCCCAGCAGCAGGGTGGAAAGGGTGCCGATGCCCATCTTCAGGTGGTACTCGGCAGGGGCATCGGTCAGGGTGCAGCCGCCGTCCGCAAACCGGATGCGGAAGGTGTGGTCGTTCCAAGGCAGCAGGTCGTCCTCGATCTCCAGATCAATGCACAGCTCGCCGCCGTCCGGGTCACAGGGGTAATCTTCCAGGAAGCTGGCCACATCCACGATGCGGCCCATGGCATAGGGGCGGATGGTCTCCTTGATGTCGCCGTCGTCTATCTCAAAGGCGATGGGCTCGCTGAAGTAGGTGTTGCCGTGCACTTCGTCGATCATGGAGTCGTGGGCGTGGATGTACTCCCACAGGCCCTTCTGTGCCTCGCGGTTCAGGTAGATCATTTCCTTGATGTGCATGATGTCGTTCTTGATCAGGTACACCATGTAGCCGCAGGGTTTGTCCTTTACATTATAATAGACGGCGACATTGGTGTCATCCTCGTCCCAGCGCCAGTACTCCTCCCAGGCCAGTGCGTTGCGGAACAGGCACCCGTGGGTGATGGAGGCAAAATGGGAGTGCAGCTCGTGGAACTCGGTGTTGTCCCAGGCGACGCGCCGCACATAACCGGGGGCCGACACCTTGGTGGGGATCTGCCGGTCCTTGATGTTGTAGGAGATCTTGTTGGAGATGATCTCCCACCCCAGGTGGTGGTACAGCGGGATGGAGTAGGGGTAGAGCAGGGCAAAGCTCTTGCCCTCCTTGTGCATCTGGGTCAGGCCCTGGATCATGAGCCGCTTCATGATGCCGTTGCCGGTGTACTCCGGGTAGGTGCACACACTGGTCACAAAGCCCACATGGTAAACGGCGTCATAGATGTTCATCTTCAGCGGGTAGACCGCGAACTGAGAGACAAGGTTTTCTCCGTCAAAGCAGCCCAGCACGTCCGCGCGCTCCAGCACGGGGAACTTGGACTGCTTGATCTCGTCGTCTTTCCATCCGGTGGCAGTGAGCTCATCTTCCGTGACCTGAAAGGTATAGCGCAAAAGGGCGTTGTACTGGTCCAGATCATCGGTCTCCAGATAACGATATGTATAATTTTCGGCAGGATTCATGCAAAACTTCCTCTCTCTGGCGGGTGACTGGTTGCCGAACAATTCTATTATACACCCGCCGTATAAAACCGGGCAAGAACCATTTTCACAAAAATCTGCGGCCTGCAGCCCGCCAAACCACTGCATTTGCCGGAAAAACTGCTCTGCTGTGTGTTTTGCATTGCACCTGCTTTTTGAGTGTGGTATACTATGCCTGTTATGGAAAAATGCCGGTGCGGTGTGCCGGCCCAGCGATGAGGAAAAGGAAACGAACAATGAAAATTGGATTTGACAACGACAAATATCTTGCGATGCAGTCCGAGCATATCCGCGAGCGCA
>OGHF01002146.1_pt1 | contig 10569 bp, 10 predicted proteins | sample 1571481 | NCBI WGS metagenome assembly OGHF01 (sample SAMEA2581952, study PRJEB24529) | metagenome | biome: Human gut stool | place: China | collected 2011
GTTTGAGGGGCGTGTGTTTCACGACGTACGGGTTCAAGTCCCGTCACTCGCACCACATGCACACAGTGCAGAATACGGATGGAAAGATGGCTGAGCTGGTCTAAGGCGCACGACTGGAAATCGTGTAGGGCCCCTAAAGCCCTCAAGGGTTCGAATCCCTTTCTTTCCGCCATAAAGAACGCTGATGGTTTTACGCTGTCAGCGTTTTTTATTTGTCGTGGGAGGGGCATGATGAAAAAAGGAATTGTTATCGCGTTTCCGGGAATACGGTATACCTGCCAACAGCAGTTGATGCAGGATTGTTTGGCGTTTTATACGACGCGCGGGTACGAGACACTGTGCCTGGATTTCGCCGGTGTGCCTTTTGACGGCACGGCCGATATGGGCCGCGCAGCGGAGCTGGCTCTGCCGTCGATTCTGGGACGGCTTTCCGGCGTTCGTTTTGCAGACTATACCGATGTGGCTTTCCTTGCAAAAAGCCTGGGGACGCTCTGCGCGGTGCGTACGGCGAAGGCGCTGGGGCTGCGGCCGCGGTTCTTTCTGCTGACGCCGCTGGAGGAAACTTTGCAGGAACTGCCGCAGGGTGCTGATGTGTTCGGCGCGGTGGTGGGCACCAAGGATGCCCACTTGGCGGCGGACCAGCTTGAGCAGTTCTGCAAGGCACGGGCTATCCCCTGCCTGATCGTGCCGGATGCCGGACACCGGCTGCAGTTTGAAGATGCCGACAAAACGCAGGCAGTAAACCGCAGCATCACGGCCATGCTGCGCTGAGAAACGGAACAAAATAGAAAAAGTGCAATAAAAAAGAGCCTGAACGATTGCTTTACACAAGCTGTTCAGGCTCTTTGAGATTATTGAGCTTTTATAATAAGGAAAATCACTCGACCATATACTCAAAGTCGATACGGCCCAGGGCAACATCTGCGGCGGCCACGCGGACCTTCATCGAGGTGCCCAGCATCCAGGTGCGGCCGGTCAGCGGGTCGACCATGCTGACGCCGTCCACCACCTGCGGCTCACCCTTGCAAAGCTCGGCGGCGGGGACAAAGCCCTCAACGGTGTTCTCCAGCTCCACAAAGACGCCGCGCGGCGTGATGCCGGCCACGGTACCCATATAGACCTCGCCCAGGTGGTTGTGCATATATTCGGCCTTGTATAGGTCCTCGACGTCGCGCTCGATGCGGACGGCGGTGACTTCCTGCTTGCTGGATTGCTCGCTGGCGCGGGCGGCAAAGTCGGTGAAGTCCTTGGTCATCTGGGCGTTGTTGGCGCCCAGCAGCATCTCGCTGAGGATGCGATGGATGGCCAGATCAGGATAACGGCGGATAGGGCTGGTAAAGTGGGCGTAGTCCGCCAGCACCAGGCCGTAGTGGCCCAAGGGCTGCGGGGCGTAACGGGCCTTCTGCATGCTGCGCAGGATGCCGGTGTGTACGGGGGTCTGGATGGGCTGACCGCGGGTCTCGTCCAGCAGGGCAGCCAGTTCCAGCTGCGTGGGGATGGGGTTCTTGAATTTGGCGTTCAGGCCGCAGGCCAGCAGCGTGGCAGACAGCTTTTCCATCTTCTCGGCATCGGGGGCTTCGTGCACACGGTAGACAAAGGGCACCTTGTTAGTGCGGCCTGCGTTGGCGGCGCACTGGTTAGCCAGCAGCATGAACTCCTCGATCATGCACTCGGAAGTTCCGCGACCGCGCTTGACGATGTCCACGCAGCGGCCGTTTTCATCGATGATGAGCTTGGCTTCGTCGGACTCGATCTCCATGCCGCCGCGCTGCTTGCGCAGCACCAGGCGCTTGCGGTACAGCTCGTCCATGATGGGCAGCTGCTCCAGTACCTCGGCGTACTTCTCTTTCAGGGCGTTCAGCTTCTCCGGATCGATCGGTCCGGCGGCCTCGTCGGCTTCAACAGGTTCGGTAGTTTCAGCGGCCATGGATTCCAGCAGGGCGTTGATCTCTTTGTACACGCCCTTGACGCGGCTGCGGATGACGGACTTGACGAAGTTGTAGCCCAGGATGTTGCCCTGCTCGTCCAGGCGCATCAGGCAGGAGAAGGCAAAGCGGTCCTCCTGCGGATTCAGCGAGCAGATGCCGTTGGACAGCTGGGTGGGCAGCATGGGGATGACCTTGTCGGCGTAGTAAATGCTGGTGGCACGCTCGTAGGCCTCGTTGTCCAGCGCAGAGCCGGGGCGGACGTAATGGCTGACGTCTGCAATGTGGACGCCCAGCTCGTAGCCGCCGTTTTCCAGCTTTTGCAGGCTGATGGCATCGTCGATGTCCTTCGTCTCGGCAGAGTCGATGGTGAAGATGGGGATGGCGCGCAGGTCCATGCGGTGGGCGGCTTCGGCCTGGTCGATGGTGGCGTTGTCGTAGGCACGGGCTTCCTCCAGGACCTCCGGCGGGAACTCCAGGCGGACGTTGCGGCCGTACAGGATGGCCTTGGCACACTCGGAGGCGTAGTCGGAGGAACCGAACTTCTCGACGACAGCAGCGCGGTGGGCGTTATGACGCTCGCCGCGGTGGGTAATCAGGAAGCCGACCTTATCACCCAGGTGCACGCCCTCGCTGCCCTGCTTGGCCAGCAGGAACTTGACATCGCGGCAGCCGTCGGGCTCGACGGCCAGACGGCCATCCTCGGACAGGCAGACTGTGCCGGCAAAGCGGTTGTTAGGCACGGTGACTTCCAGCACTTCGCCCTCAGAGGAACCTTCCACGCGGGGATGGTCGAACAGCTTGACGAGAATCTTATCGTTGGGCATGGCACCGTGCAGGGCGCGGCCGGGGATGAAAATGTCGCCCTCGCCGTCATCACGGCTGGCAAAGCCGAAGCGGGCGGCCAGCTTGACCAGCGTGCAAGGAATGCTGCCGCCGGGAGCAGTGGGGTTCTCGTAGGTGGCAAAACCGGGCACGTAGGTGCCGTTTTTCATGGCCAGTTCACCGGTGGCGACCATGGCGGAGACAGAGGTGCGCAGGCGGGAATTATCCACCTGCAGGTTGTTCTGCAGCTCGCGCAGCGTCATGGGGCGGCGCTTGACGGCAGCAAGGATGTTTTTTTGTAAGGGTGTCATAGTTACTCCTTTGATTTACGTCGCCCTGTCGTCCGGCAGGGCCCTTCCTGTTTGGGCACAAATGCCCCGAAACTTTCCCATAAAAAACGGCCCGCCTTACACCACCAATGTGCGCAGGAGCGGACCGGTTTTTATTGCATTGTAAACTGCCTTACAGACGTGCGCTGAGAACGCAAGCGACCAGCGTGACGACAAAGAAAATGATGCCGCAGATCTTGGTCAGCTTAGCCAGCTTTGCATCGACGCCACGCTCACGGCCGGCAGCCATAGCGGTGTTATCACCCATGATGGCGGCAGACAGGCCCTGGCCCTTCTGCTCCTGTGCAAGGGTAAAAACGATGATCAGAAGCGAAACGGCGATCAGAACAACGCCGAGAGCAATCTCATACCAGTTCATAGTTAGCACTCCTTTGAAATCTCATGCGAGTTTAAGTATAGCATAGTTGTCTCGTCGACGCAAGTGTTTTTTGAAAAAAAGACTACACAACAAAAGGAAACCCCGCCCTTGAGGGAGGGGCGGGGTTTAAGAAAGGAGGAGAAGAACACATGAAAAATGTGGTAAAGTTATTTAACTTGGGGTGTTATCTAACTTGCAACTAAATTGTAACCTTTTTGTCACCAGATGTCAATAGGGCTACAAGCATTTTTTTGTAATTTTTTTGTCATTTTTCAAAATGTTCACATTTGGGGCTGTGCCGTGCAGATCCGTGGGTGGAAATGGTGTGGTGCGGCCCGCAGAGGTCACTCCCCCGTCAATTCGCTGTACTCGCGGCTGGGGGCATCACCCCAGCCTGTTTTTCCGCTGGCGACGGCGATGTCTTCCCAGTAGCGATAGGCGTAGATGTTCAAAATCTGGGCCTCCTGCCGAGACCAGCCGCCGTAGGCGTCCTTTTCGCAGCGCTCGTATACATACAGACCGCAGCTGCCGTTGGCGGACTCGCGGTCATACTGCAAAATTTCCACGGCGTCCTCGGTGTCGTTTACGATGTAATAGCCGTCCCCCTTTGCGGTCAGTCCGTACTCGAGGGTGTTGGAAGTAGCTTTGAGATAGGTGTTATAAATGGTCTTATATCCCGAGCCGATGTAGTCTTTGGAGAATAGCTCGCCGTTCTCTTCTGGTGCGGTGGTTTCGGCAGGTTCTTCCGGTGTGGTGGTTTCGGCGGTCGACTCGGTGGGCGTTGGTGCGGGGGTATGGGCGGGTTCCTCAGCGATGGGAGATTCTGCCGGGGTGGGGGTTGGTTCTGGGGTGGTATCGGTTTTAGAGGTACGTATGACCGTTAACAGTACGAAGAAGCCGAAAAGAACTGCGGCAGCAAGAATAATCTGCCAAAAGGGACGGTTTGGCTCATTCATCGAATACACCTCGTTTGCAATGATATTTTATTTTACCTGATTTTACCACACGGCAGGGGCAATTACAATGTGTCTGCGAAAGTCCCCTGCCGCCTTGCAGGATTTGGGCGTATCCTCTATAATAAATATTGGATGTGAGACATAATGCTTATCATAAACGAGGTTTTACTTTGAAATATAACACGATCATCAGCGGTCAGTTTGTGAGCAGGCCCAACCGCTTCATTGCGCAGGTGCAAGTAGACGGTGCGATGCAGACTGTCCACGTAAAAAACACCGGGCGCTGCAAAGAACTGCTGCTGCCCGGTGCGGATGTGCGGCTGGAAGTTTGCGATAACCCGAACCGCAAAACCAAATATGATCTGGTGGCAGTGTACAAGCCCAGCCTGGGGTGGGTCAACATCGACAGCCAGGCCCCCAACAAGGTGGTACAGGAGTGGCTGCAAACGGAAGGGTATGACCTGGTGCGGCCGGAGTATACCTACGGCGGCTCCCGCATTGACTTCTACATGGAAAAAGGCGAAGAAAAGTACCTGCTGGAAGTGAAAGGCTGTACGCTGGAAGTGGACGGTATCGGCTATTTCCCGGATGCCCCTACCCTACGCGGCGTCAAGCACCTGCACGAGTTGGCAAAGGCGGCGCAGCAGGGTTACCACTGTGCGGTAGGATTTGTCATCCAGATGGAAGGTGTGGCCGAAGTACGTCCCAACACCGCGACCCACCCGCAATTTGCCGAAGCACTGGCACAAGCCCGGACGGCTGGGGTCAAGGTGCTGTTTCTGCTGTGCCGCGTGGAACCGAACGGATTGGCCATCACGCAGGCACGGGAATGGAAAAACTGAAATTTTACAGGAAAGGCTCGCTTCGGCGGGCTTTTATCTTTTATTGCATGGGCAGGCAAAGCTGCGCCTGCGCCCCGATGCCGGTGTTGGCAAGCACCAGCTTGCCGCCGTAGGCCTGGGCGACGCTGCGGGCGAGATACAGCCCCAATCCCTGGTGGCCGTTGCCAGGGCGGGCGGCGTCGGTGTAGAGGAACTGCCCGGCCTTGTGCAGGGCTTCGGGCGTGAAGCCTGGGCCGGTATCGGTGACGGTAAAGGCCACATCCCCGTCTGCCTTGCTGATGGTCAGCGTGACGGTGCCACCGGCGGGAGTATAGCGCACGGCGTTGTCCAGCATGTTTTCAAGTGCACGGCTGAGTTCCGGGGCGGCGCAGAGAAACTGGCCCTGCCATTGCTCCTGCAAAACAAAGTGGAGCTTCGCCGGGCGGCAGAGGGCGTTGGCCGTATCCGCCAGCGCGGCAACAAAGGCATGGCTGTCGGTACGCTGGCGGGCGGCGGGCACCGTGCCCACACTGCGCAGGGCGGCAAGGTACTGCTGGGCGCGGTCCCCTGCCCGTAAAATGGCGTCCAGTTCCGGGGCGGGGGCAGTTTCGGCCAACAGTTCGGCGTTGCCCTGGATGATGGTAAGCGGCGTTTTTAAATCATGCGCCAGTGCGGCAACCTGTTCGGTGCGCTGCTGCTCCAGCTGCCACTGGCGCTGCAGGCTGTCGGTAAGTTGCTGGCCCATAGTCTGCAGGGCTTGCAGCGTGGCCGAAAATTCCCGGATGCGCGCGTGGTCTACGTCAACAGCTTCGGGGTGCTGGGCGGCGATTTGGCGCGTCGCCTCGTCGATGCGGGAGGTCTCTGCCGTAAAGGTACGCACGGTACGGTGGGTGGTTACGGCCAGCCACGCCAACATCAAAACGACCAGCAAGATAATGTAACAGGTTTGAAAATCCGGCAGGCGTTCCCGCAGGGCCGGGTCGGCATAGGGCACGGCGTAGTCGTACTGCAAAAGGCAGGTGGCGCCGTCAGCCATGGTGACGATGTACTGATACTGCATCATCCCCAGGTTGCCGCTGCCGCCGTGCAGGTCGTTGAGCGCGGTTTTCAGCTGGTGGGCGCTCATATTGGTGGTGGTTACGCGCTCTGCATCTGTGTTGGCATCACAGACGACGGCATAGCGGCAAAGAAAACTGATTGCGGATGGGTCAAAGGTATCTGCCGTCATGGAAGCGACCGTTTCACGCGCCTCGGCACAGGCTTGTGCCGAGGCTGTGGCAGACAGCAGAAAGCCGTTATCGATCAGCTGCATAAAAATGCCCCACCAAAGGACCAGAATCAGTGCGCATCCCCCGCCGCACAGGCAGAGGTAGCGCAGCAGCACGCTGCGCAAAGAAGTCAGGCGTCGGCGGCGTTCCATAAATATCCAACTCCCCATACGGTTTTCAGCACGGTTTCCGGGCTGGCCAGCCCGGCGGTGCGCAGCTTGGCGCGGATGTTTTTGATGTGCTGGGTAATGGCGGTGTCATCGGCCGTGCCATCGTAGCCGAACACAGCCTCGTAGATCTGCTCTTTGCCAAATGTCTGCCCGGCGTGCAGGGCAAGAAACTCGCAGATGGCATACTCGGACTTGGTGAACGGCAGCTGCGTGCCACCCACGGCGGCAGATTTTGCGGCCAGATCAAAGCAGACGCCGCCGCGCACCAGCCGATGCTGCGGGGCACGGTTTTGCCGCCGCAGGTGGGCATTGACACGGGCGCGCAGCTCAGCAAGGCGGAACGGTTTGACGAGGTAGTCATCGGCCCCGATGCCGAGCCCGGTCAGGACGGATGGCTCGTCGGTGCGGGCGGTCAGGAACAAAATGGGTGCTTCTGTCTGGGCGCGGATGCGGCGGCAGACGGCAAAGCCATCCTCGCCGGGCATCATGATGTCCAGCAGAATGCAGTCTGCCCAGCGGCAGAGCGAGCTGGTGACATCGGCACCCGTGCAGCGGGTCTCAACCGTATGGCCGTCCCGCTCAAGTGCTGTTTTCAATAAGGTACACAGGTCGCGGTCATCATCGACCGCCAGAATGTTGGCCATAAGAACCCCTCACTGTGTGAGCGTGTAGACAAGACAGGATGCTGCGTACAAAAGGTAGATGTGCGCGGGATAAAACCAGTAAAACAGCAGTTTGTGCCCGCTGCCGCGCTGGCCGTTGTAAAGTGCCGTGAGGACTACGGCAAAGACGCTGAACCATTCATAATAGGTAGTAAACATCTGCGAGAACATAAAACCCGGTGTGCCGCGCAACTGCAGATAAACGAAAACAAATTCCAGCAAAAAGGTTGCAGCGGCCCACACCACAAGCCGCAGCCGTTTGTGCGGATACAGTGCATACAGCAGGACGCCCTCCAGAAGGTACGCCCAGCCGCCATCGGTGATGTTGCTCCACATCGGCAGCGGCGCGCTGATCAGATAGCTGATGACCGTGGAGGCCACCGGCATCTGGTTGATCTGCGGGAAAGCTGACAATAACGCGACGACCAAAAACGGCCAGGCGACCGGCAGCAAAACGGCCAGCAGCCCCATGCCAAATCGGCGCTGCCGCAGCCAGTCAATGCCCTGCCATATGATGCAGAGGATGACGAAATTCTGCATGATAGCGTTCAGCGGGTAAAAGCCGTCGCCGCGACGCAGCACACCGGCGTACATCATAAAAAATTCGACCGTGCCCATCGCCGTGGCAATGGCCCAGATGCGCAGGAAATATCGTTTGCGGTCATGCGTGTGGCCGAACCCCTCCACCGTGCAGAACAAAAACAGCGGTGCGGATAGCCGTGCCACCATGCTGAACCATTCCGGTACAAGGCCGGTGAACTCGAAAAAATAATGGATGTGGTCAAGCACCATCAGCACCAGGGCGATGATTTTGAGAGCGGTGCCGGACAGCCCGGCGCGTTTTGCGGTTAGTATACTAAGAAAACCCCTTTCACGTTTTACTGCAAACAGTGTAACAGGGGTTTATGTAGAGATTCTAAGTTTTACATAAAAAATCAGGCAAAAGTGATGCTGGCCTCAAAGGCGGACTTGCCCTCGCGCTCGCCGTTGAAATAATACTGCTTTTCGCCGGTCCGGGCACGGCTTAGGGTAAAGGATTCACCCCGCGGAACCTCGCGGTGATAGAAGAGCAGCAGATCCTGCACGGTGCCCTGCTCCCACACGGGCCAGGGCAGCGCGTCGCACAGAATATCGGCATAGCGCGTATTATTGAGATGGCCGTTCATATCGCAGCGAGAATAGCTGGCGGTCGGCTCCCCCACCACCTCGCAGGCTTCGGGGGCGGCCTTGGGCATCTTCATCGGCAGTGCAAAGGGCACATCCTCGGTCCAATAGTCGGCAAACTGCTCAGGGTGTTTGCGCAGAATGATGCGCTTGTCAATGTCGATGAGCACCCAGCGACTGTCAATAACGGCGACCTCGGTCCCGTCGGCATCGTAAAAATGAGTGATGCGCTTATTGACGGCGCGCTTGCAACACTCCGGCTGGGTGACAAGGGTCAGTTCTTCGTCCACGCGGGGTGTGCGGTCAATATGCAAAGCCAGTTTGGCCAACACAAAGGCCGTGCGGGTGGCGGTGTAGACTTCATCGGTCAGCCCGGCGGCTTCGGCGTGGGTGGTGGCGATCTGCTGGGCATAGCGCAGCAACGCACCGGGCTTTACATTGCCGAGATGGTCGCCATCGTGGCGGTAGACGGTGAATTTTTGCGTGTAGGTTTTGGGTGCAGCGGACATAGGGTGCTCTCCTTATGGTCAATAGCAAAGTCAACTTATCCAACAGTATAGCACGAAAATGCACAAAAAGCAAAACGCCCTGCCAAAAAGGCAGAGCGCTTTGAGAAATTAGTAATTATCGCGGGACTTTTTGCGCAGCTTGCGCCAAATGTTGAACGCCGAGATAGCGATAGCCACCAGCAGCATGACAACGACCATCCAGCCGTTGCCGCCCTCCTCGTAGCTCTTCATCTCGCTCCACTGGGCGTCCATGGCAGCGTTGATGTCATCCGGCAGGGTGTTGAAAACCTCGGCTTTGTCCAGCACTTCCTGGCTGGGATAGGCAATCTCGCTGTACTTGAGATCATCGTCCAGTTCCTCCCACACGGCGGTCAGCGGGGTGGAATAGCCGATGAAATCGCAGTTGGCCAGGCCGACAGAGGTCTCGCACAGGTAGTTGATGAACATCTCGGCAGCCTCTTTATGCTTGGCGTTGGCCGGGACACACATGTTATCGATGAAGAAGTTGACGCCTTCCTCCGGGTGGACAAAGGCAAGGTCGGGATTCTCGTCGATCATCGTGATGGCATCGCCTGCGTAGTACGGGGCCATGGCGGCTTCGCCGCCCTCCATCTTGTCAAAGACTTCGTCCATGACGTAAGCCTGCACGATGTTCTTCTGCTCTTTCAGCTTTTCGGTGATGGCGGTAATCTCGTCCACAGACTGCGGGTTCATCGACAGGCCGGCTACCTTGGCGGCGATGGCGTAAGCATCGCGGGAGTTGTTGAACATCAGCACATTGTTGGTGTACTCCACATCCCACATGTCGGCCCATTTCGTGGGCGGTTCTTCGACCATCGTCGTGTTGTAGATAAGGCCCGTGGTGCCCCACATGTAAGGCACGCTGTACTTGTTGCCGGGGTCAAAGTTGCGGTCGAGATAGGTTTCGCCCACGCCGGCAATGTTGGGAATGTTATCCATATCCAACTCGGCCAGCATGCCCTCGTTGATCATCTTACCTACCATGTAGTCCGACGGGAAGATGACATCGTAGGACACGCCGCCGGATTTCAGCTTGGCGTACAGGCTCTCGTTGGAATCGTAGGTGGTGTAGTTGACCTTGATGCCGGTGAGATCCTCAAAGGCAGAGACGACATTCACGCTGTCATCGGAGCCATCGGAGATATATAGGCCGTTATTGTAGACATTCAGGGTGATGTGGTCGTTGGCAAAACGGGTCCAGTCGTAGTCGCCGGAGACGGAGATGTCCTCGTTGACTTCGATCTCGTCAGCAGCCAGCGCAGGTGCGGCGGTAAAAACAGCCAGCATCAGGGCAGCGGAAACTGCTGCAGCAAACTTTTTCAGTTTCATCTTCAGCGCCCCCCTTCGTCCTGCATCGCCTTGCGGATGGCGTTCTGGTTGCGGCGGTATGCGCGGGAATCCATCGCGTTGGAGATGAGGATAATGGCCAGAATGACGCAGAAGATGATTGCAGACAAGGCGTTGATCTCGGGGCTGACCTTTTTGCGGGTCATGGAGTAGATGGCAATGGGCAGGGTCTCCACGGTGCCACAGTTGAAGT
>OGHF01002156.1_pt1 | contig 10520 bp, 9 predicted proteins | sample 1571481 | NCBI WGS metagenome assembly OGHF01 (sample SAMEA2581952, study PRJEB24529) | metagenome | biome: Human gut stool | place: China | collected 2011
AGACTCACGCTGTCCGAAATCTTGGTGAGCGCGGGCTTGTACTCCCCGCCTCCGGTCAGGAAGCTTTCATGCTGTCCGGCGGCTGCGGGCGGCACAAGGCCGCTTGTCCCGGCCTTCGATGCCGTCGCGCCCTCGTATTCGGGGACGGAGATGATACCTTGGGTTGTGCGAATGCCGTCGCCAACTTTGTTTCCTGAAAGCAACTGTTGCCAAGCGCTCCATGTCGTTCCTGTCGAATTTTGAACAGTCCTCCACGTAACCGTGCTACCGGATATCATGATCTGAAAGATGCGCCCATTCTGTCCCAAAGTACCAGCTACAATAAGAGAACCGATGGAAGCTCCGGAGATATTGAGAGGCAAAGAAGGACCGTTAGTGGGATTCCCCGTTATTCTATAGTTTCCCGGAGTTGTAAGCGTATTAAAGTCCAGATTTGGCATCTCTTTAGCATCCCCAACCTGCCCCCGCGCACTCGCAAGATCCCTGAGATCCCCACCAATCGCCACATCTTTCACTGTGATCACGCCGCCCGCGTCGGCCCGCGTGGTCTTCCCGTCGACCTTCGCCAGCCCCGCGTGGCTTTCCGACGCATACCCGACATTGGCGAGATCCTGCGCCTCGTCGCGGGCCGCTTCCGCCGCTTTCTGTGCGTTGGCCGCAGTGGTCGCGGAGATGCCCGCCGCGTTTTTCGAGCTCAACGCCGACGTCTCGGACGCCTTCGCAGAGGTCGCGGATGTGGTGGCTTCCACGGCCTTCGTCGTTGCCGTCGCCGCGGATGATGCAGCCGCGTTCTTTGACGCGAGAGCCGAGGTTTCGCTGGCCTTTGCCGCGTCGACGCTGGCGTTCACATCCACAGCAAATTCGTTCAGCGCGGGGATCAGCGTCTTGTTCAGGTCCTCGTTGACCATCTTCTTCTGCGCTTTCAGGCTGTTGAACGTCAGCACGTCAAACCGTTCCTGATCGCCCACAAGTCTGTCCGGCGGTTCCGGGAGATCCGAAATCTTGGGAAGCTGCTTTACTGCCATTATTTCAACCCCTGTACGTCAATGTTCATGCTCACTTCATTCGGCCCGATGATGGTCGAGCTCCAGTCCTCAAGCCAGCCCCAGACCGTCAGCGACTGATAGGAGCCGATGCCCTCGTTGTCGTCCCCGAGCCACAGCGCGGGAAGGCCGTGCATCCGGGCGAGGATTTCCCGCACGCTGTCCAGCCGGGACGGGTGCAGGTACAGCGGCAGGCTCGTGCGCTTGGCGTTGGCCCGCTTGACCAGCCGCGTGTTGCCGAACTCGTCGGTGTCCTTTCTGGAATAGTCCCGGATGCCGAGCCGGGTATTGTACTGCGTCTCCCCGATAGGCCACGCCTGCCCCGCGATGACCTGCCCGAGCGCCGGGCCTCCCTCCTGCGTGAGCGTGACCTCAAGCGTCGCCACGGGAGAGACGGGAATGTTTGTCACGGCCTGATCCACGATGCGCTCAAGGGGCAGGAAGTAGTATTTCCAGTAGCCGTCCACGTCTTTCAGCGTATTCACCGTGCGGTCGTACATGACGAGGCCGTCGCCGTCCTTCACCACGGCCCGGATGCTGGTAGCCTTGAAGTTCAGGAGTGCGAACGCCGTACAGCGGTTGAACGTCACCGTAAACGTCAGCGTCTCGGCGTCCATCGGGGCGACGGTCTGCGTTGAGACATACTGATCGAGCATTGCGTAACGGTTCGTCGGCCCCATGAGCCGCCATGCCGCGTCCGTCCCTTCGCAGTGTTGGTCCGGCTGTTTTCCCGTGCTGGCGGCCACGGCCTTGTAGACCCTGTGCTCATGGATGACGGAATCCCCGATCTCATAGGCTGTGCCCGCGCTCCACGCTGGGGCGTCGTTTTCCGGAACGGTGCTGGACAGGAGCTGGATGGCCTGCGGCTCTATGAGCTTCATGCCCGCACCCCCGGCATCCCCTCGGCGTCCCACGCTTCAACCATGTCGGACGTGCGGCGGGAAAATCTGGCGATCTCGGACATGGAAATGAGCATGTCCCGGCGAAGCTGGTAGACTTCTTGCCGCAGCGCCTTGATCTCCTCTCGGCTTCCGGTGTCTGTGGCCCTAGGCGTTACGCTGCGGAACAGCGCCGCCGTGTAGACGCGCCCCGGCTGCGAGAAGTTCACCAGTTCCGGCCCTTCCTCGCCCACCACCGCCCACCCCGGCATGGCAAGCCCGCCCCGGGCGAACGCCTTCACTCCGGCCTTGTCGCCGGCCGCACCCAAAAGCGGCTTCAACTCGGCAATCTGCTTCTCGATTTCCTCAAGCGTGGCTCTCTGGCCCTGAAGCTGCTTGAGCGCCGCGTTCTGGACATCAAGCTGGCCTTGCAGCGCTTCAAGTTCCTTGTCGGCTGCGGACACCTGCGCGCCCGCCGCGTCCTGCGCGTTCTTGAGTTGCGCGTTCACCGCCCAGAAAGCGTCGAGGTATTCTTCTTCCGTCCCCGCCGTCTGCTTCACGATGTCGAGCAGGGATGTGCCCACGCCCGCAAGCTGGCCCGCCGCGTCGGAGTCGCCGCCAAGCGCAAGCCCGGACAGCCGCCGGAACTCGGCCTGCACCGTGCCGAGGCGGTTCTCCGCGTCGAGGTTGGCGCTCCCGGCAAACAGGTTGTACCGGGACTGCCCAAGGCTCTTGTCCAGCCCTTCCCATGTGCTCTTGAGCGTCTTCGCGGTATTGATCTGCTCATTGATCGCGTTGATCTGTTCCTGTATCGCCTGCTGTTGCAATTGGACCCGCTGCTGTTCCAGCGCGTCCATCTGCGTTTTGAGCGAATCGTATTCGGACTTCGCGGCGTCCTGCGCGGCCTTTGCGGTTTCGGCGGCGTGGAGCTTCAAGAGTTCCGCAACCTGCGCGGAACCTTCCCCGAACTGCCGGATCGTCTCGCGCAGCTCGTTGGCCTGTGAGATAGCCCGGCCCACCTCGTCACTGTTGCCGTTCACAGCCGCCCACCGCTGCGCGACGGACTGGTCGAATGAGCGCAGCATTTCCTCAGTGGCCTGTTTCACCACCTCGGCGCGCATGGCCTCCACCTGCGCAAGCTGCGATTCCGTCGCCCCGATGATCTCAAGCGCCTTCTTGCGCTGGTCCACGGCCTCATTCGCCGCCTTCACCGCCTGCGCGTAGGCCGAAAGCGGATGCAAAGACTCGTCCAGCGTCTTGATGTAGTCGTTGATGAAGGCGTTCCGGTACTCATTGATGAGCCCCGCCGCGTACTGTGCGTTCACGCCCGAGTCCGTCATGCTCTGCGTCCATGCGTCGAGCTGCGCCTTTGCCGACTGCGCCTGTTGCTCCATCTCGGACAGCGGGCTCGTGATCGCGTCGGTCGCGCTCTTCACCGCACTCATCGCGGAAAGCGCCGTGGACGCCTTCTGCAACCCCTCGTCGGTGGTGACGTCGAACGAATCGAAGAACTGCGAGATGACCGCGTCCGCAAACACCTTCTGCGCCACAGCGGTCATCTGGGCGCGCATGTCCTGCGCCGCTTCCTCAAGCCGCTCCTCGGCCATGCCCTCTTCCCACCACTGGAAGTTCCACGACGCATCGGAGACGCCCCGCCCGGCGGACCATGTGGAAGTTTCCAGACCGGACAGCGCGTTCTGGCGGATCTGCTCAGGCAATGCCCCGGCAATATCCAGAAGGCTCCCGGCGGTCTGGCTGGCGACTTGGGCAATCCCCTGCGCGAACGGCGCGGCCTCGGACTTCCCGGCCCGGTCGTACCAAGCCCCGCCCATAAAGGCGTCGATGTACGTCTGCTGATCCCGGGAAAACCCCACGTCCTCCATTTTGCCGTACACGCTGGCGTGTGTCCGCCGTCCGCCCCCGAAGAGGGAACCAATCCCCCCACCGAGCAGACTGCCGATTGTACCGCCAAGGAGCGTACCGATGCCGGGCACTACGGAACCGATGGCCGCGCCGAGCCCGCCACCAATCCCCGCGCCTGTGCTGATGTTTGGCTGGTTGGGGAAAAGCAGGCTGCCCGCAAGGGAACCGAGGCCGAACCCTGCGCCGGCCGCGCCGAGCGTGCCGAGAAGCGTAGTTTGAGGACCAAGCGAATAGCCTAACGTTTGAGCGGCAAGCGCATTATTTGCAGCGAATTGAGCGGAAGGGGCAAATAAATCAGGAAGCAGGTTTGCCCCAAAGCTATTGATCCCCCCGGTTATACCGGAAAAGAGCCCCGTCGCGCCAGACGTCCACGAGTCCGGCAGAATGCTAGAAAACGGAATGTTACCGAGAAGTCCGCCAGTACCGCCGCCGTTACTCCCCGAGCCACCCGCCGCATACGCCACCCCGCCCGTGCCGAGCATACCGGACACCACGCCCGCAATCTGAACGGTGATGGGCCGGGTGATGGCCATATGCATCAAATCGGCAAGGAACGACGCGAACACGGAACGGAATGACGACAGGGACACCTTGCCCGTCTCGATCATCTGCTCCCATGCCGACTTCCAGCCGGAATCCATGCCGGAGAACAGGCCACGGAAAGCGTCGTTCATGGACTTGGCCTGATTCGAGGCCTCGACCTGATAGTCGCGCAAGGCCACCTGTGCGCCGTCCATCGCCTCGCGGCTGGCACGCTGGATCTGGTCACGCTTCCATTCTTCAAGGCGTACCAGCTCCTCGGCGGCGTTCTCTCCGGCTTCTATGGCCTTCCGGTACTCTTCCGCCTGCTTCGAGATGGATTTTGACACGGCTTCAGACGACAGACCCACCATGTCGGCATATCGCTTCTCGAAGTCGAGACGGAGATCGGCATATTTTTTATCCTGTTCGCCGCGCTTGGCTTCCACCTCAGCCAGCTTCTGAGTCGTCTTTGCGGCGTCCTCACGAAACTTGAGGCCCTTCCACTCTTCCGCCTGCGCAACGGTGAGTTTCTTGGTGGCCACCATGCGGGCGGCATCGGCTTCAATGGCAATTTGAGTTTGCTTGGATTGCTCCCGGATTTTCTCCGCCATCTGGTCAAAGGACTTGGCGGCAGGGATATTCGCGGCCTCCAACGCCTCTACGGATTTCCGCAGCTCATCAAGATTGATGCCGGATACGGCGGCACGCTTGGCGGCTGTTTCAGCGGACTTTGTTCCTTTCTTGTTGATGGATTCAAGCTGCCGTTGATATTCTGCGGTAATCTTCAGCCGTTCTTGTTCAAGACCGGAAACGTCCTGCCCTTGCTTTTTGTAAACGGTAATCTGTGCATTCAGAGCTTTGAGCGTATTGTTGTAGTCTTCCTGAAGAGCAGACTTTTTTCCCTCAGTACTATTCTTAAGAAAATTCTTTGTCGCTGCCGAGCCATCGGCAATGATTTTTGTCTCTTCTTCCTGAAGCTGTTTAGAGTGTTTGTTATGTGCCTCCCACGCTTTTTCAAGCCCCATACGCGCCTTGATCTGTTCTTCTGTATAAAATTTGATCTTTTGTACTGTCACCGCTCCTGATGCAATATTCACATCGGTGACTTCCTTTTCTCCCTGTTTGATGACGCCATCTTCCTCCAAGCTCTTGATGGCAGCTTCACGGCGTGCGGCCTTCATCATTGCTTGGTTTCTATTTTCTAATGCTCCGGTGATGGCATTGATGGCAGCGATGATGCCTTTATTGTCCATCACCGTGGCTTTGAACAAATTCCATTCCGTGCTCAGGCGGTTCACCGCCCCCTGTGCACCTTGTGCGGCCTGTTCCGCCGCTGGCCCGAACTCATCCTTCAGAACGGCGGCTAGCTTGGGAAGCATATCTTCCGCAGTGACCTGCCCTTTCTTGAGCATATCGTCGAGCTGTGCGGTGGTGAAGCCCATAGCCTTCGCCGCAAGATTGAAAGCACCGGGAAGGCGTTCACCCAACTGCCCGCGCAGCTCTTCCGCCTGCACCTTCCCTTTGCTGATCATCTGCCCCAACGCGAGGAATACGCCGTCCATCTGTTCTGTGCTCAGGGACAAAGCGGCGCCGGCTTGGGATACGCCTTCAAAAATGCCGTTCAGATCTTTTTGGAGCGCACTCCCCTTCCCTGCGGCAAAGAACCCCTTGGCCGCTTCTGCTGTCGACTGGAATTCGAGCCCGAGCTTGTTGCTGATCTCATAGATGTAATCGAGTTGGGAGACGGCCCCTGAGGTGGAGCCTTCAATGGTGGTGTATGATTTGACTAGCCTGTCCATTTGCAGCGAGGCGTCAAAACAAGCTTTTCCGGCATAAATCGCCGCCGCGCCGATGGCCATGACCGGAACGGCGGCGGCCTTCGCGCCGCTCCAAAGCGTAGACATAGCCCCGGATGTATCGCCCAACTGCACCCGCAATTTAGCAAGCTCAAGCGTGGATAGCCCGGCGTTCTTCTGCAAATACTCAAAAGCCCGGTTCGCAGTAGCGGCGGCCTGAGACTTGAGCATGGAATTGGTCAGGCCTTCAAGCTGCTTCGAGCTGACCCCGGCGGCCTTGGCAATCTCTTCCAGCCCTGAAACTTGCCCCTTGAATGCACCGGCAGACAAGGCCGCCTGCGCCGTCTTCAGTTCCCGCGTCAGCTTGTTGATGCCCCCGGAGAGATCCGCCTTGGAAACCGCGTTGCCAATACTTTTCGCAATCGCATCACCCTGCGCCTGCGCCATTTTTTTGGCGTGGTTCAAGTCGGTTTCAAACGCGGAGTAATCACCACGGATCGCTATATAAATGCCGGGCGTTTTTCTTGCCATGCCTCACTTCCTGTCTGATGCGGCATGACGATTCTCGCGGATGGAAGTTGACTTTATTGAAGAGCTATGGTGTGGAAAATTGAGGAGGATGACCATCATGAAAACATTTGATCAGTGTCCTATCTGTAGAAAAAAATTTGGGAAACTATTTGGAGCTCAACAAACTCCAGAAGATTTAATAGAGAAGCTTAGGCAAAAAGATAGCTATACAGAAGGTATGTGCTTCGATTGCGCAAGAGCTGTTTTCATGAATGAAAAACAGGAAAATAATAAAAAATACAATGAACTAAAGGCAAAAATAGAAAGAGAAATTTCTTATCTTGCTCGAAGAATTGTGGTTTGTACAACCAATGTTCCCGAAAAGTATTCTTCTGGTATCAAGGGACTTGTTACAGGGTATTCCGTTATTGGAACAGGGCCACTTTCAGATTTTACGTCTTCAATAACCGATCTTTTTGGCATAGAATCAAATAGCTATAGAGATAAAATCAAGTTAGCAGAACAGAGTGCTATTGACTCAGCAAAGGTAGATGCCATTCGCTTGGGTGGAAATAGCATATATGCAAGTTGCATCAATGTTACAGAAGCAAGTTCAGGGCATGGGATGATCATGGTAGCATTCTCAGGCACAGCAATATATATTCCGAACGGTGATGAAGAGTTCGATAACTTCATCAAAGAAATCAATGAACTTGATTCTCTCAAGAGTATACTCTGATTATCCATCTTCATGGAACAGGCCACAAAACATGAAATGTGGATGGCCGAAACCGTCCGCAAGCTCCACTAAACAAACCGGGCCGGGACCCCACATCCCGGCCCTTTCCATCCGCAAAAATCGCTATGCCGTTGTCAATGAACCGCTCACCGCGTGGATGCGTAAGCCTGTTGCGTTTTTTCAGCTTGTCTCGCGGCGTTGCGGCGGATGACCGTTTCCACGGCCTGCACCTTCCGCCACATGCCGGGCGTCAGATCGATGCCGAAAGCTTCCGCCACCAGCGCCAGCGCGCTGTAGTCGAACCCCACAGGGCCGCCCATGCCTGACATGCGGAGTTGGGTAGCGCCCGCTTGGAGCAGTTCCCATGCCTCGGCGTTCTCCGGCATGAGATCCGGGCAACGCCCCTCGCACTCTTCACAATCCAGATCGTCGCGGTTCCGGGAGGCCTTCCGGCAGGTGGCGCAGTATTCCGCGCCCTCACCGGAAAGCCACTCCCAGACCGCCGCTAGTTTTTTTCTTCTTCCGCCACGCCGAAGGTTTCGTTCACGATGGCCTTGTGCAGGGCGAGGATGTCGGGGAAGGGCAGTTCGTCCGTCTGGGCCGCGTCGAACCCGGCGACGGTGAACACGGCGTCCATGCCCTCGGAAATCGAATACCCGCCGCCCATGAGGTCGAAGCCCTGCGCCTTGAGCGCCTTGATGTCCTTGCCTTTGAGCGGGTTCACGATGAAGTCCTGACCGGAAAGAGTAATGGTACGCATGGTGTTTTCCTTTTGAGTTTGCTGGTTAATAGGATTCCACGTCATTGACGAGAGTAACGACGACAGAGGCGTTGTCCGCGTTGTCGTTGAAGTACGCCGAAAAACTCTGATCCATCTTGATCCCCGTGGGGCCGTCCACGGTCGGGCCGTCATAGCTGAGCTGCACTTCCGGGACGCTGAACGTCAGCTTGTTGCCCTCATCGATGGCGAACGACAGATCAAGGCTGAGTTCCTCGCTGTTCTTGGCCTTCATGAGCAGGGTCTTGTCCGTGATGAACACGGTGAGGCTGCCGGTAACCGCCATGACGCCCTGAGGCAGATCATAGACCCGCCCCTTATCGCCGAGCTTGCGGATGCTCGAATCCAGCCCGAAATCAATATTGAGGCTGCAATCAGTAACCACGCCGATCTCCGCGCCGCCGCTCAACAGGGAACCCTGAAAATTGTTGAACCGCTTCATGGCCACGGACGGGGCGCTGGCGTTGTAGTCGGCATCCACATAATCGGCATCGCGCCCGAGCATGTTGACCGTGGCGGTCAATTCCCCGTCGCCGCCCGCCTGCATAGCCAGAGACGACACCTTGCAGCCTACAAACTGGCCGTAGATGTCCCCATAGGTGGCCTGCATGACGAGGGACGGCATGTCCTTGTTGGACTTCCAGACATGGGTAAACGGCGCGGCGGCGGGCTCTCCCGTCCCGGTCGTGGCCGGAGCGCCGAACATGGCCCTGAGCCAGTGGCCGAAAGCCCGTGCGTCAACCGGGACGACAACGCCGCCGGACACTTCAAGGTTCCCGTCAAAGGGTTCCGCCGGGTCATAGCGGCCCGTCAGCGTCCCCGGGGTGTTCTTGGCGCGGGACGGCTTCAGGGAAAACGAGTTGATGGGGAGGAGGACACCCCCCGGCGTAGTCGGAGCCACGCCGTAGGACGTTTCCACGTCCATCAGGACTTTGGTTCTGGCGCCGACCGCAATCTGTTTGTTGGGCATGTTTCAATCTCCTATTCGGTTTCGAGGAACCAGACCTTGAACTCCATGTTCACGCGGAAGTAGTTGGTCCCGTCCTCGTACAAGTCTTGGTCCTCAATGAGATGCGCCCCAAAACGCGGCCCGTTGGCGGGCATGGCGGCGCGCACGGCCTTGGCTACGGCTTTCGCCTCGTGGTAGTCCCGTGCCCATGCGTCGATCAGAAGGTCGATCTCCTCCAGCCCGGAAGGTCCGGCCAACGTGTTGGCGGGCCTCCCGCCGAGGCGCTGGAAGGTGACGCAGGGCAGATAGTTCCCGGCGGGGATGGCGAGCGGGAAAACCTTGTTCCCCACCAGCGCGGACAGCCCCGCATCCTCCCGCAGCGTGCGCAGGAGGGCTGTTTTCAAAATCAACGGCGCTTGCCAAAGTGGGCATCCCCCAACATGCCGCGCAGGGTTTCGTCCACCGTGCGGCGGACGGCGTTTCTGGCCTTGCGGAGGAAGAACTTGCCCGGCACCCGGTGTTCAAGGACTTTCCCGTCTTTGGTCACCACGGCGTGCCCGAACTCCACAAGGTGGCTGTGCGGGGCCTTCACGTAGATCACGTAGCCACCGTTCTCGTACTTGGAGCGGTATATCCAGATGGAACGCCGCAGCTTCCCGGTTTTGTCCCGGAACGCCGTGGTCGCCTTGGCCTTTTCGTAGACCTGCGCGGCTACCGTCCCCAGCGCGGAATCGATCTCCGCCCGGACTCCAGCCCGGATGTCCTCGATGGGAATGTCCACGGTAACGTCATTGCTCATAGCTCGCCTCCCGGCACATAAGCACCAGCCGCGTGCCCTTGTTGTCCGGCAACGGCGCGACGATGCCGAAGATTTTCCCGCCGTGCAGGACGCGCATCTGCGCCGTCACATCGCCCCGATACCGGATGGTCACCTTATGCGTGACCTCGCTCTGCTCCTGCCGGGCGGCGAAGAAGTCCCGCCCGCTCATGGCCTCGACGGACGCCCAGACTGTGGCAACGTCCTTCCACGACTCACGGTGTAAGGGCGCGCCGTAGTCGTCCACGACAAGCTCGTACCGCTGGATGGTCACGCGGTGGCGAAGCATTCCGGCACGCATCAGAAGCCCCCCGCGACGACATAGGGATCAAGCAGACAGTCAACGAATGACCGCCCGAACTCATTGAAGTTCGACCCCACGGCAAAGCTCTCCCGCTGTTCGTACAGCGTCCCGATCCGCACCAGCATCCACTGGCGGATCGGTTCCGGGAACCTCTCGGCGGGATAGCCCGCCCTCACCGTCAGCACGGTTTTCCCCTGTGGGAAATCCGGGCCGGGCGTAAACACGGCCCGTACAGGCTCCCGCAGCTCCACCCCGGAAGGG
>OGHF01002163.1_pt1 | contig 10502 bp, 5 predicted proteins | sample 1571481 | NCBI WGS metagenome assembly OGHF01 (sample SAMEA2581952, study PRJEB24529) | metagenome | biome: Human gut stool | place: China | collected 2011
ATATTTTTGCTTCGTTTTCTGATGGCTTATCTGGGTATTTGGTTTATCTCTCCGCACAAACTGTTTGCCGATAATTGGAAGGATGAACTTTGGTTGTTGTCGGGTGGCGTTACGGGTGGCTCGTTCTACTTTCTGACGGAAAATACGGCATTGGAAATTACACTGGCTACCAATGTGGCTTTCATTGTTTGCACGGCTCCGTTGCTCACCACTATTCTGTCTTTGCTGATTTATAAAAGGGAGAAAGCCACCGCCGCGCTGATAGGCGGTTCTTTGCTTGCATTAGTAGGGGTGGCGTTAGTAGTGTATAACGGCCATTTTGTGTTGAAGATTTCACCCCTTGGCGATTTCCTGACTTTGCTTGCCGCTTTTTCCTGGGCATTTTACAGTTTGATAATGAAAAAAATGTCAGGTCGTTACCGTACGGCTTTCATAACCCGCAAGATTTTCTTTTATGGGGTACTGACTATACTTCCCGTATTCCTTGTTCGTCCCTGGCAATTTTCTCTTTCCGGATTTTTGCAACCGGCGGTTTGGATGAATCTCCTTTTTTTAGGGGTGCTGGCTTCTTTAATTTGTTTTGTGGTATGGAATATGATTTTGAAAAAATTGGGTACGGTACGGGCTTCCAACTACATTTATTTAAATCCGCTTTTTACATCGATAGGGTCTGCCGTACTGCTTGACGAACGGTTTACCGTAATCTCGCTCATGGGTGCGATGTTGATATTAGGTGGAGTGTATTGCGCGGGAAGAAGATAGAAAGAGGTATTAACACTAAGAATGTAATAAATTTCATATCTTTGTTGCTGAAAAACCTATAAAAATGAAAAGAATCATCTTCTTCGTATCGATATTGTTACATTTCTGTGCTGGACAGGCTCAAAACACCGCTTTTCCCTCTTTGGAAGATTTGGATAGAGTAGTGGCTGAACAGCAGAAATATGTTGATATTCGCGAGGGACGTATTTCTGACGTAAAATCAAAATTACGCAAAACCGCATCGGAAGAAGAACGCTATCAGTTGAAGAACTTTCTTTTCAATGAATATTCTTCTTATGTGGTTGATTCCGCACTTCATTATGCGCAGGAAAAACTGGTATCTGCCTATAAGATGAATCGCCAGGATTACATTGACGATTCAAGATTGAATATGGCTTATGTGCTGATACAGGGCGGTATGTATAAAGAAGCATCGGATATTTTACAAAATATTAACCGGGCTACGCTGGCAGAATATCTGGAGAGGTATTATTTCCTCATTTACAATACACTGTATGAAGCTATGGTAAAGTATACCATTATCGAGTCTCAAAGCAAGGAATATCGGGCAAAAGCCATGCTTTATAAAGATTCGATTATGCAGAAAAATGATTCTACCGATGTTTATATACGCGCTGACAGATTGTTGGAACAGGGAGATTATAGCAAAGGGTTGCAGATATTACTCGATTTTTACCGCCAACTGGATCCTGATAACCGTGATGTAGCCTATGTGGCCTACTCCATATCCGATTTTTACAGAAGACAAGGAAACAGGGAAGAAGAAAAGAAATACTTGATTGTCTCTGCAATGGCTGATATGAAATGGGCGGTAAAAGAATATATTTCGTTGCGCCGATTGGCCACTATCCTCTATGAAGAAGGCGATATCAACCGGGCATATATTTATATGCGCCGTTCGTTGGATGATGCTACATTCTGTAATGCCCGCCTGCGTACTATTGAAGTGACACAAACATTGCCTATTATCGATAATGCCTATCAAGTCAAAACGAAGAAAGAAAAGAAACAGATGATGATTGCATTGGCATGTATCAGCATATTGTCTGTGTTTCTTATCGGTTTGGTAATTTATGTACGGCGGCAAATAAAAAAACTATCGGCGGCAAGAAGCGAGCTGAACAAGGCCAATGAACGGTTAAGACAGTTGAATGTGGAGCTTAATTCTGTAAACGAACAACTTCAATCTGCCAATAAAGAGCTCCATGAAACCAATCACGCATTGTCGGATATGAACCAGTCGCTTTCGGAAGCTAATAATATTAAGGAGCTTTACATTACCAAGTTTATGACGGAATGTTCTTCTTACATCGACAAGATGGATAATTACCGCAGAATGCTCAATAAAAAAGCGGCGTCCGGTAAACTTGAGGATTTATTTAAAACATTGAAATCTTCCGTCATTATCGAAGAGGAACTCGAAGCGTTTTATAATACCTTTGATGAAACTTTCCTGCACCTGTTCCCATTTTTTGTAAAAGCATTCAATTCATTGTTACCTGCAAACGACTCCATTGTGCCTAAGCAAGAGGGTCGTCTGACTACGGAACTGCGTATCTTTGCTCTGATTCGTTTGGGAATCACCGATAGTGAACGCATTGCATCTTTTTTACGCTATTCTAAAGCTACCATCTATTCTTATCGCTCGCGGTTAAGGCTGAAATCGCTGAATCCGGAGCATTTTGAAGAAAATATTATGCAGATTACATCCTTTTAAGTATTGTACGGCATTTATATTTTTATGTCTTGATCTTACTATCAAATATTTGATTTTCAGGTATTTGATAGCAAGCTGTCTTTGTATTTTAATCTTATATATTTATTTGTATTAGATTAATTTATGATTTTTGCATCAGCCTTTGAATTATAACAAGGACTGATTATAATATCATTTAATAACCAATAAATGTAATTACTATGAATTTAAAGAAAACACTGCTTGTAGGTTCTTTATTTTGCGGGGTATATGTATTTCCGTTATATGCGGAAACTCCATATTCCGAAAGTGAGACTATCGAGCAGCAAAAAGGTATCCGTGTCAGTGGTACTGTCATCGACAAAGAAAAAAACACTTTACCGGGTGTAAATATTATGGTAAAAGGTTCTTCAGGGGGGACTATTACCGATATTGACGGTCATTTTTATATTGAAGTACCTGATAAAAGCAGTATTCTTGTCATCACCTATGTAGGATTTAAAGCTCAGGAAATTCCGGTTGGTAATAATATCAATTTTAATATTACTTTATTGGAAGATGTAGAAGCATTGGATGAAGTGGTAGTTGTGGGATACGGTACAAACTTTAGAGCCTGCGAAATTACAGGTAGGTTCATCCCGTTCCATGAGTAATAATCTGGCGGGACAACTGGCAGGTGTCATTGCCGTACAGCCTTCGGGAGAGCCCGGGTATGATAACTCAAATTTTTGGATTCGTGGTATATCTTCATTCAGCGGAAATACGTCTCCGTTGGTTTTGGTAGATGGCGTAGAGCGTAGTTTGAATGATATCGATCCGGCGGAAATAGAATCGTTCTCAGTATTGAAAGATGCATCGGCCAGCGCCATGTATGGAGTGCGAGGTGCCAACGGTGTTATTTTGATTAATACCAAACGCGGTTCGGTATCTGCTCCTTCCGTAAATTTACGTGTGGAGCAATCTATTCAGGCTCCTACAAAGCTTCCTCAGTTTATAGGAGCTGCCGAATATATGAGTTTGCTGAATACGCTTCAGTCCGACCCGAACAAAAGGCTGTTTACGAAAGACCAGATTTTGAAGACTTATTATGGATATGATAAAGATTTATATCCTGATGTAGACTGGATAGATGCGATAACCAAGGATTACGCTAATTCTACGCGTGCAAATCTGACGGTATCCGGCGGTACGGAAATACTTCGCTATTCATTGACAGCTTCTCTTTACCATGAAAACGGAATTATGGGGTCTGATAAAACACTGCCTTACGATACGCAAAGCAAACTGAACCGTTATAATATTCGTGCCAATGTGGATTTGGATTTGACAAAAACGACGCTTTTACGTTTCAATGTGGGAGGTTATTTACAGAATCTTCGTAAATCGAGAAGTAGTACGGATGAACTGTTTCAAGCTGCTTTTGAGACTCCGCCGTTTGTACATCCTGCCGTTTATTCGGACGGTACCATTCCTCGTGTCAGCAATACTCGTAAAAACCCGTGGGCTATGAATACGCAGAACGGTTATTACCGCGGTGGAAAAAGTAAGCTGGAATCTCTTTTTTCTTTGGAACAGAATTTAAAGATGATTACTCCGGGGCTGAAAATGAAAGTGACGTTTGCATTCGATACATATAATGAGAATTTTGTTACTCGCGGTAAGGAACCTGATTATTACAGTGTGGCCAAGTCGCGTAATGATGAAGGAGAATTGGTGCACAGTATTTTGAATTATGGTAGTGAGTTTTTAGACCATTCAAGTAACGCCAATTACGGAAACCAAAGTACTTATCTGGAAGCTGCCGTTACATATAACCGTACTTTTGACAAACATGCGCTCGATGCGCTTTTCTTATACAACCAGCGTAGTTATGACTGGGGTGATGTACAACCTAATCGTACACAAGGTATCGCCGGTCGTCTTTCTTATACTTTCGACCGCCGTTATATCAGTGAATTTAATTTCGGTTACAACGGTTCGGAGAACTTTGCAAAAGGCAAGCGCTTCGGTTTCTTCCCTTCCGTAGCCATCGGTTGGTTGATTTCAGAAGAAAGCTTCATGAGGAATTTGCAGGAAGACATTACAAAATTGAAGTTGAGAGCTTCTGTCGGTTCGGTAGGTAATGATAATATCGGCGGTCGTCGTTTTGCATATATCACTACCATTAACAGTAATTCCAGCGGTTATCATTTCGGATATACCGATAGCAACTATTACACAGGTATTCAGGAAGGTGAAGTAGGGGTTTCCGATCTGACTTGGGAAAAAGCTCTTAAAATGAATATCGGTCTTGAATTGGGGTTGTGGAACGAGTTGGATGTACAACTGGATTTCTTTAAAGAAAAACGTACCAGTATTTTTATGCAACGTTCTACCATCCCTACCCAAGCAGGTTTCGTGTCTAATCCGTATGCCAACTATGGTAAAGTGAATAATCAGGGATATGATCTTTCGGTAACTTATAACAAACGGTTCAATGATGATTGGGCAATGAGCCTGAGAGGTACTGTCACTTATGCTAAAAATGAGATATTGGAGAAAGACGAGCCGGAATCGGTCAAAGGAACTTACCGTTCCATTACGGGACGCTCCATTAATACCCTGTGGGGATTGCAGGCAGAACGCCTTTTTACGGAAGATGATTTTATAAACGGGGAACTGAAACCCGGTATACCGAAACCTGAATTAGGAACGGAGGTACGTCCGGGAGATATCAAATATGTCGATATGAATGATGATGGGGTCATTACGGAAGCGGATGAAGGATATATAGGCGGAACAAAAGATCCGCGTATGGTATACGGTTTCGGTGGTAACCTGAATTACAAGCAATGGGATTTCAGCTTCTTCTTCCAGGGCTCTGCAGATGCGTATCGCGTTATCGGTGGTTCCGATTATTTTATTCCGGGGAGCGGACAAGGCGTATTGGGTAATGTATACGATAATTATACCGATTGCTGGACAGAAAAGAATCCTTCGCAGGATGTGTTCTGGCCTCGTCTATCAGAGAGTACGAATACCCATAATAACCGTGCTTCTACCTGGTGGAAGAAAGATATGAGTTTCTTGCGACTGAAATCAATAGAATTGGGTTACAGTATTCCTCAGTCTGTTACGCGTAAAATTCATGCCAAGAGCATCCGCTTCTTTGTGAGCGGTAACAATCTGTTCTATCTTTCCAAATTCAAACTTTGGGATCCTGAACTGGATACCGTCGACGGTTTGAAATATCCGTCCATGCGCTCTTTGATGGTGGGATTTGACTTGAATTTTTAATGATAACCAACTATACAATCATATTATGAAACTATTTAAATATATTATAACCGGAGTTTTGGGTATGCAGCTCTTGACTTCATGCGTCGATTATCTGGATAAAGAATCAGATACGGAACTGACACTCCCTATGGTATTCGAAGATAAAACCCGTACAGAGGGTTGGCTTGCCAATGTATATTCTCATGTTCCTGATCCTTATTGGGGATACGCGCGGAAATTAGGATGGGATATTCTCAGTGATGATATGACGGCCTCTGAACGGTGGCGGCAATGGGATTGGAAAGTAATTCCGATGCTATTGGGCGAATGGACACCTTCTACGGATTGGGACGGTAACTATTGGTCACGGTTGCCCCAGCTGATACGCGAGGCTAATATTTTTATAGAAAACGTACATCCGCTGCCCGATCAGGGAATCAGTGCTACTGAAGTGACGTATATGAAAGCGGAGATGCGGTTTATGATCGCTTATTATTATTATCTGCTGTCAAATACGTATGGTCCGGTTCCTTTCAAACCGAACTATATAGCGCCGACAGACTTTAATTTGGCGGATTTAATGGAAGGACAACGCCCCTATTATGAAGTGGTGGATTGGGTGGATAAAGAGTTGAAGGAAGTGGCCGAAATTCTTCCTGCCAAATATACCGAAGCACGTAAATACGGCCGCGCTACTTCTATCATGTGTCTTGCAGTACGTGCCCGTATGTTACTTTTTGCCGCCAGTCCGTTGGTAAATGGAAATCCTGATTATGCAAATCATAAGAATAAGGACGGCGAGAATCTTTTCAGTACTACTGCCGACAAGACTAAATGGGCGTATGCGGCGCAGGCTTGTAAAGAACTGATTGATGCCGCTGAAGCTGCCGGACATAAATTGTATACGGAGAAGAATGATGATGGTACAATAGACCCGTTTATGTCTTATCAAAATCTTTTCCTGACAAGATATGATGAAGGGAATACTGAAATTCTGTTTGCACGTCCCGGTGGTTCGGAATATGGGGAATATGAAAAACATGCTACTCCGGCTGCCAGTGGCGGTAGCGGCGGCTTAGGCGTTACGCAGTCGTTGGTGGATGCATTCTTTATGGAAAACGGTCTGCCTATCAATGATGATAATTCCGAATATGTGGAAATAGGTTATTCTGTTTCTGATGAAACTCGTGATAATACAGTGTGGGATACGGAAGTGAACGGAGGAGCGATAAGCAAGAAAAATACTTATAATATGTATTGTCATCGTGAGCCTCGTTTCTATATTACGGTGAGCTATAATAACTCTTATTTCACACAGGAAAAGCGTGTATTTAATTTTTTCAATGGAAGCGCCGACAATCCGCATACCCATGATGCTCCACAAAACGGTTATTTGATACGTAAAAAAATCTCTCCGGACTTAAATGTAAAACAGGGTACTTATAAGTATCGTCCGGGTATTGTCTATCGCTTGGGCGAGGCTTATCTGAATTATGCGGAAGCATTGAACGAATCCGATCCGGGTAATGGAGACATTTTGGTCTATCTGAATAAAATCCGTGAACGTGCGGGCATTCGTCAGTATACCACGGGTGCTACGGATGATAATTTTATTCATGTTGATTTGAACGACCAAGCGGAAATGCGCAAGTTGATTCGTGCCGAACGTCGTGTGGAATTGAGCTGTGAAGGAATCCGTTATGATGATCTTCGCCGTTGGAAAGAAGCGGAAAATGTATTGAACGGTGATTTCTACGGAATGAATTTCAGCGGAAAAGATAATTCTTCTTTCTATGTACGTACGCCTTATCTGAAACGGGTATACAAGAAAGCCTATTATTGGTTCCCTATCCATCAGTCGGAAATAGATAAGAATGATAAACTTGTTCAAAGCCCTTATTGGAATTAACGGTTAAAAATGCAATTGATTATTATGAAGAATGCGATAAAAAATATTCTAATGACATTGCCCTTTGTAATTATGGGCTGTCAAGATGAAACGGAGCGGATAACTTTGGATTCCCCACAAGACACGATGGGACTGAGAGTTTCTTCGAGTGATGTGGTATTGAATCAGGATTTGGGTAATGAAGAAGCAATATCCTTTACATGGGGAAGTGCTGCCAATCGAGGAGAAGGAACGAAACTCACATATTATTTTAAGATGGATATGGCCGATAATAACTTTGAGACTTCCATCGCAAAAGTAGAAATTCCGGAAGGTGTACAAAGTATCAGTTATACGCACAAGGAAATGAACGCTTTATTGAGCGGGTGGAAGGTAACAGCGGGAGAAACCGCCATGTTAGAGGCAGAAATCATAGCTGAAGTTTCAGGAGGCAGTGTATATATGAAACCGGAAATATCCAAGGTGCAGTTTTCGGTGACAGGTTATTATATTGCGGCGAGAGATCTTTTCATTGTAGGTAGCGCCGTTGAAGGGATGGATGCAACTAAATCGCTTAAAATGAATGAGGTGCTTTCCGAACAAAAATATGAATGGGGCGGACATTTGAAGCAAGGTGACTTTAAGTTCATAAAGAGCCGGACAAGTCTGACACCTTCTTATACAAGAGGCTCCGATAACAATACATTGGTTTATAATGAAACGGATGATGGTACGGAAACGCTGTTCCACATAGATACGGAAGGGTATTATTTCATTACTGTCGATGTGGAGAAATTAACTATTGCAAGTGAATATCCGGAAAATAAATATGAAAAAGTTTGGGCGATAGGTGATGCTACTCCGGCAGGTTGGACTATTATGAATGCGGTTGGATTGATGAAAATTAATAATATACAGTTTGTTTATGAAGGGGATTTATATGGAGGACATTTAAAGTTTCCGTTGGAATTACGTGAGGATTGGAATATACCTTATCTGATGCCGAAGACGCATGATACAGAGCCTGGCGGTGATAATACTATGGAGTATGTAGAGAAAGAAAAAGTAGAAACTCATGATTATCAATGGAAAATTACGGAATCTCAGGCAGGCAGTTATAAAATAATTTTGGATACTTATCTGATGGAAATAACATTTGAAAAGAAACCGAAAATAGAAATACCTGATAATCTCCCTATTAAAGCTGTTTGGATGACGGGTGACGCTACTGTAACCAAATGGAATACACCATTTAAAATAGCTTTCCTGTATAATCCGGATGAAAAGGAAGGTACGTTTGTATGGGAAGGACATCTCGACTCAGGAGAAATAAAATTTCCCCTGAGTAACACTGAAGGTTTTGAGTGTGATTATTTGATGCCTGAGGTAAATGGTACTTCAGTTACCAATGCCCTGAAAATGGTACGTAAAAATTATCCTGATAATACAGATGAGAACGACTATAAGTGGAGAGTGGATGAAGCCGGGAAATATAAGATATCTCTGAATGTGATAGATATGACAGTTAAATTTGAAAAACTACCGTAATACCAGGTAATTATGATAAAAATATTTATTATACAATTTTTATTGATTGTGGCATCCCTTTTTGGGGGATGCCAAGATGAAGGAACCGGATGGACGCCTGATATGATTCCTGACGAGAATTTGCCGTCTGATGATGATGACGATGAACAGGTGTATGCACCTATCAGTTTGAACGCTCCTTTATATTGGAGTGTATATGAGTATGCCTGGGTAGCCGAACAGGCCGGTAGTAATACGAATATGCCTGAAGTGACTTGGGATGCGAATATTGATTGGGTATCGGAGAATCTTCTGCCTTATGGTTACGGTATGATTTGTACGGACGGCTTTATGTCAATGACAAACGATCCCAGTATTGATCCGGGTGGGTATATGACCCATTATGCCGGTATAAAACTGACGGATTTAGTAGCTAAATGTAAGGCCAAAGGTTTGAAACTGGGTGTTTATGATAATCCGTTATGGGTACACTGCTCGTATGAAACGGTAGTAAAAGGTACGGAAGGTATTACAGTGGGGAGTTTAGTGTACAATTCCGCCAAAGATGATGTTCTTTATCCGGATAAAGGGGATGTTTTTACTTGGATAGTTCCCAGTCATAAAGGCGCTAAGGAGTTTATTGATGGCTTTTTTAAATATTATAAGAAAATAGGAGTAGAGTTTATCCGTATGGACTTCCTCTGTCTGTTTGAAACGGCAGATGGTGCCGGCGGAATGCCCGGTAGAGGATATGGACGTGAAGAATACGAACTCGCTCTGAAGTATATTTCCGAGGCCGCCACAAAGTATCAGGTATTCACTTCGCTTGTGATGCCCAATCTGAAAAATGATGCGGAGTTGGAGAAGAAATATGGTAATATGATTCGGGTAGATGCCGATACAATGAAAGGCGGGTGGCAACACTTTGCAAGCAATGGCCCTACATGGTTCAATCCCAATGGATGGCCGTCTACCTCTAATATGTTTACCGGCCTTATCAGTTGGTCGCACATTGCGGGAAGGGGAAAGGTAGTGCTGGATGCTGATTTTACCCGTTTGAATACATTTGATACGGAAGGTGAAAAACAGAGCGTGATTTCTTTGCAACTGATAGCGGGTGGTCCGATTGCCGTAGCCGATCAGTATAATACGATTGTCAGCGGTGATTTAAAGTTTTATCAGAATGAAGAATTGCTGGTTTTAAACAAAGACGGATTTGTAGGAAAACCTTTGTCGGATGATTTGTGGAATGCAAAAAATCAAATATGGTACGGACAGATGTCCGACGGAGACTATATCGTAGGTTTTTTCAATAAAGAAGATAATGAATATGACCGTACACTCGATTTT
>OGHF01002167.1_pt1 | contig 10490 bp, 10 predicted proteins | sample 1571481 | NCBI WGS metagenome assembly OGHF01 (sample SAMEA2581952, study PRJEB24529) | metagenome | biome: Human gut stool | place: China | collected 2011
CGGAGCAGTACGAGAGCATTGTGAACGACACGCGGGCCGTGGGCGGCATCCAGGACGGTGCCCGGGCGCTGTGGAAAGCGGCGGCCCAGCAGGCCGGTGTGGAGGGTGTCATGAGCATGGAGAGCACCGAGTGGCTGGACGTGCTGATGAATCTGCATGACAGCATCAAGCCGGAGATGCGCAGCCGCTTTGCGGACGAGGCCGAGTACGAGGACGCCCGGGTGGAGCTGGCCGGGCGGATGATCGAGGACATTATGAACGTGCCCGAGATGACCGACGCCCAGGCTATTTTTGAGGGCATGCAGAAGCAGGCGCTGCAGATGGCCAAGGCGGCGGCCGGAGACGAGGCAAGGGCCGCCGAGGTGGAGAAGGGCATGCAGGGTGTCCAGAAAGTGCAGCGGCAGGAGTTTGCCCGCCGACTGGCCGCCAACCAGCGCACCGAGACCCGGAGCGCTGTGAAGATCGACGGAAAGACCTTTACCAACCTGGGCGACGTGAACGAGTACATCACCTACCAGCGGGAGGAGTTCCGCCGGCAGCTGAAGCAGCAGGAGCAGCGGCTGAAAGCCCAGCGGCAGGAAGACATGGACGCGGCAAAGCTGTGGTACAAGGAACGCATGGGCGAGCTGCGGGAAGAAAACGACTATCTGGCCGACCAGGTGAAGCAGGAGCAGCGCCGGGCCGACCGGGCGGAGCGCTCGCTGATGATCCAGGACAACGAGATCATGGAGTGGGAGGCCGAAAACGAGCGCCGGCGGGAAGCCTGGCAGCAGAAACAGGCCCAGCGGAACGCCATTGCGCTGGAAGTGGCCCGCCAGCAGCGGGACGAGGACATTGCTATTGCGAAGAAAGTAGCCGAGAACCGGGTGCAGCGGGCCCGGGACGCCCGGAAGGCGGACGAGCTGAAACGGAGCATCCGGGCGAACGCGGCCCAGCTGAACCAGATGGTGCTGCGGCCCCAGAAGGGCAAGTATGTGCAGAAGGGGCTGATCGTGGAGGTGGCCGAGGTGGCCAAGCTGGCGAACCTGGTGACCCTGAACAGCAAGGCTGTGAACCAGCTGACGAGGCTGCAGGACAGCATTACGGCCAGCATGGGCAGCGAGGAAGCCCCCAACGCCATGACCGAGGACTGGAAGCGGAGCAAGGTGCCGGAACTGATCCAGACGCTGCGGGAGGACCTGACAGCTGCGAAGAACGCCCGGCTGGACAAGCTGCACGAGCAGCTGGCCCAGGCGGAAGCTCTGCCGGACAGTGAGAAGGCAAGGGCATTGCAGGACCGGCTGAAAGCGCGCATCCGGGACACGGAGAACCGTGTCAGCCTGCCCATGACAGTGGACCAGCTGCGGCTACTGAAAGCCATTACCAGCAGCACGCTGCATGTGATCCGCACCGAAAACAAGACGTTGAGCCTTGCAAAGGCTGAGGAAGTGAGCGCCATTGCGGACGCTGCTGCCTACGAGGTGAAAACCAGCAAGGGCAACCGCCCCGGCGGGCGGTTTGACGGGCTGCGGAACACGCTGACCAAGTACCAGCTGGACATGCTGGGCGGCGAGCGGGTGTTCCGCATGCTGGGCGGCTACGCAAAGAACGGCCAGATGGAGAAGCTGGCGAGGATGCTGAACGACGGCCAGCGCCGGCAGAGCGAGATCACCATCAAGGGAGAGAAACTCTTTGCGGACGTGACGGGCAAGACCCACCTGAAAGAGATGGACGCCTTTGCCGGGCCGGGGGCCGAGACGGTGGACATCGGCCTGACCGACACCAAGGGCAACAGCGTGCCGCTGAACCACGCCATGCTGTGCAGCCTGTACATGCATCTGCAGAATGCGGACAGCCGCCAGCACCTGCTGAACGGCGGCCTGACGGTGCCGAACATGAAACAGTACACAAAAGGAAACATTGAACGGGCCTACCAGGAGGGCCAGACCGTGCACCTGGGCGGCTTGCAGAATGCCGACGGCACCCCGATGGTGGACACGGTGCTGCAGACGGTGGAAAACGCCCTGACCGACTACGACCGGGCGTGGATCGCGGACATGCAGGAACTGTTCAACCAGTACACCACAAACCTGATCAACGAGACCAGCATGCAGCTGCTGGGCTATAACCGGGCGGGGGTGAAAAACTACTACCCCATTGCGGTGGACAAGAGCGCCCTGGCGACCCAGATCGAGGGGCTGAACCTTGACGCCACCATTGAGGGCCGGGGCTTTTTGAAGAACCGTGTCAAGAAAGCCGTGCAGCCCATTTTGTTGGAAGAGTGCAGCAATGTGGTGCAGCGCAGCATCCGGGACACGGCGGCCTATGCGGGCCTGGCACTGCCCATCCGGGACGTGCAGAAGGTGCTGAACAGCAACGTGGAAACAAAAGATGGCGTGTACAACCTGAAAAACGGCATCATCAAGGAGCAGTGGGGCCGCAGCGCGGTGGAGTACGTCAACGACCTGCTGACCGACCTGCAGACCACCCAGCGCAAGCGGGACAACGGCGTGAGCCGGATGGCGGCCCGGCTGCGGGGCAACTACGCCGGGGCGATCCTGACTTTGAACCCGGGCGTGGCCATTGCGCAGGCAGCCAGTCTGCCCACGGCGGCGGCCGTGCTGGGCAGCGACACCATGGCGTCGGTGGTGCCGTTTGTGAAAAACTTTTCTACCAAGCAGCGGACGGTGCTGGAGGCGGAGATCTCGGAACACGGGGACGTGCTGCTGGAATGGCGCAAGCGCGGCAGCCAGCGGGGTGAGCTGGCCAGCATTGGCAAAGGCCTCACGCCGGCGGAAAAGGCCATGGACAAGCTGCCGAAAGCCGTGACTGGGTGGATCAACGGCGTGGACGAGGTGACGGTGGCAGCGCTGTGGGAGGGCAGCAAGGCCTATGTAAAGAACCACCCCGGGGAATTTGCCGAGGGAGCTGCCAAAGAGGGCAGTGAGGACTACTGGCAGGCCGTGAACCGGATGTACCAGAAGGTGATCGAGCAGACCCAGCCCAACTATACCGTGATGCAGCGGGCGGGCATCCAGCGCAACCCGGACGAGTTTGTAAAGACCTTTACCATGTTTACCACCCAGCGGTTCCAGAACTACGGCATCCTGGCTGACGCCGTGATGGATTACAACGCCCAGAAGGCGCGGTTTGAAGAGGGCAAAACGGAAGAGACCAAGGCAGAGCTGCAGCGGGCCGGCAAGCAGCTGCAGCGGGCGGCGGGGAGCCAGGTGGCGCAGACGGCGGTGTTTGCCCTGATGAAGATCGGCGCGGACTTTTTGCTGCACCGGTGGGACCGGGAGCAGGACGAAAACGGGGACGTGACCCTGAAAAGCCTGCTGAGCCGTTTTACCGGGTTGTTTACCGAGAGCGCGGCCGGAAACTTTTTGTTTGGCAGCGAGGTGTACAGCCTGGTGGACAACGCCCTGAACGGCAAGGATTATGATGTGGTGAGCGCTACGAACATCAGCGCCGTGAACGATCTGGCCGGGGATGCAGCCAAATTTTACAAAGAATGGAGAAAGGACACCTCGGACATGGACGAGGAAAAGCTGGCCGCGCACCACGGAAAGGTGCTGAAATACGCCTGGACCCTGATGGAGGACGGACTGGAAATTGCCGGCGTGCCCTTTGGCAACGGGCGGAAGATCCTGGAAGCCTTCAAGGGCTACGTGCAGGACGCGGAGAACGTGGCCAGCGGCGGGAAATTTACCTTCAGCAGCCTGCCTGCCAGCGCAACCGGACAGTACGACCGGCTGTATGACGCCTATGCCAGCGGCGACGCGGACGAGGCGCAGGCGGCCATGGAGAAGCTGAGTGCCATGGGAAAGGAGGACAAGATCTACAGCGAACTGAAGAAACGGCTGAAGAAGTATGACCCGGATGTGCTGGAGGCAGCAAAGGCACAGAACAGCGGCGACACGGCGCGGCGGGAGCAGCTGACGCGGCAGATCATCCGGGAGATGTACGAGACCATGGGCATTGACCAGAGGGCAAAGGGAGACGCAGCGAAGCGCGAAGCGGTGATCGACATGGTGACCGCAGACGGGAGCCCGAAGGGCGCAATCAATGAACTGGCAGACGATCTTTTGAAGGGCGACAACGACAGCGTGACCGATGACCTGGTGGCGGCCGTGGACAGCGGCCGGGCACAGGATGTGCAGGAAGAGCTTGACCGGCTGCTGCGGGCCGGAAAGAGTGTGACGAACCTGAAGAGCAAGATCACGGAGGTGTGCAAGCCGGAGTATCTGGCCGGCAGTGAGTACGACCGGCAGAAGCTGGAGGAGATGCTGCTGGCCCTGACCGATGGGGACGGGAACGCCCTGTACGAGCAGAAAACCTTTGCTGCCTGGCTGAAGAACGCCGAAAAGGCGCAGACCACCACGGTAAATGACCCCTACGCAGACCTGAGATAAGCAAGAGCACCCCGGTGGCCGGAAATGGCTGCCGGGGTGCTCTTGCTTTGGCAGAAAGTCCGCAGGTTTTTTGTGCAGCGGAGTGCGGTAGACTGGAAGGGCGAAAGGAGGAGACGCGAATGCGTGTGAAGATCTTGAAGCGCAGTTTTGCCGGGGCGGAGTTTGCCCCGGACGTGCGGGTGCTGAAGGTGGGCGGCCAGAGCAGCGCCGGGGTGGAAAAGCTGGAATTTGAGCTGCCGGCAGAATGGCAGGGCCTGAGCGTGACGCTGCATGTGCAGTGGCTGGACGGCACCCTGCCCGCACCGGTGCTGCTGGACGACGAAGACAGCGTGGCGGTGGACAAGACCCTGACGGCCAGCCCCGGCGGCCAGTGGATGCTGCTGGCCCTGGGTGCGGACGGTTACCGGGCCCTGACAAAGCCCACCAAGTACGAGTGCTACAGCACTCTGAACACCGACGGAGACGTGGAAATCAGTCCCACCCAGTACGAGACCTTTGTGGCCCGGGTGCTGGAATACTCCAACACGGCACAGCAGGCCGCAGCCAGCGCAAAGGCCAACGCCGAGACGGCGGCCACCGCAGCAACCCGGGCGGTGAATGCCAAGGGCCAGGCAGAGACGGCGGCCCGGACGGCAACGGCAGGGGCTGAAAACTCTGAAAATTCGGCGGCGAGGGCAGAGGCAGCAGCCCACCGGGCAGAGCTGGCGGCACCGGAGACCGGGAAGGTGGTGAGCGTCAACGGCAAGGGAGGCGTGGTGATCCTGACGGCCCAGGACCTGGGAGCAGTGCCCCAGGACAGTGACCAGGTGGTGAAAAGTCTGACCCTGGCAGGAAAGATCCTGACGGTGGAACTGGGAGACGGCAGCAAACGGACCTTTACCACCCAGGACACCACCGACCTGAAGGCCATGACCGGGGTGCTGCAGCCAGAGCACGGCGGCACCGGGAAGGAGACCCCGCTGACGGCGGAGGACGTGGGCGCGGTGGAAGCGGGGAGCGGCGTGTACCTCAAGGCGCTGACCGTGCAGGGCAACACAATGACCGTGACCAAGGGCGACGGCAGCACCGAGACCGTGATGCTGGCCCAGGAGTACGTGCTGCCTGCCGCCACAGCGGACGCCCTGGGCGGCGTGAAGGTGGGCGACTATCTGGACATCGCTGCGGACGGCACCCTGAGCGGCAAGACGCTGTATGACACCATCGCGGCCAGTGTGGCGGTCAAGTCGGAGGCGCGGCTGGTGTGGAACTATACCGGCGAAACGCCAAACCAGATTGGTCAATACAGCTATCAGATCCCGGATGGTGTGGACTATCTGCACATCACTGTGGGCGACAGCACGATCTACACCAACGACCTTGCCCGTGGGAGCGCGGTAAACGGATCCTTTGGCAGCGGTTCTGCATGGACAACTACCGCAACCATAACTTTCCAAGCGAACGGTACTCTACAATTCGAGTGCCGCAAAAAGATCATTAGCCAAAACTTTGAATTTACCGGCTACCACTACCCCACCCTCGCGGACCTGCTGACGCAGGTGACCGCCGTGGAGAGCAGTGTCACCGATCTTCAGGTGGCCCTGTGCGAGCTGTACGAAGAAAAGGAGGAAAATTGATGGCGAAAATTTATGCAGCCCTGATCCGCAAGGGTATCAAGACGCTGGACGAGGTGCCCGCCCGTCTGCGCAGCACCGTGGAAGCCCTGCTGGCCGCAAATGGCATCTCCGCAGTATCCGAGCAGGACGAAGAAACAGAAGAACCTGACGAAACAGAAAGGACGTGACAAAATGGCAATCAAACAGTATAGCCTTGCCAAGGACGGGGCCAGGCAGCTGTCCCCGGCCTTTAAGGTGCGGGAGTTCCGGTGCCGGGACGGCTCCGACACCATCATGGTAGACCAAGCCCTGCCGCTGTTGCTGCAAGCCATCCGGGAGCACTTTGGCAAGGCGGTGGTCATCACCAGCGGCTACCGCACGGCCACCCACAACACCGCTGTGGGTGGTGCAAAATCCAGCCAGCATCTGCTGGGCCGGGCGGCTGACATCCAGGTGCAGGGCGTCAGCGTCGAGGACGTGGCCGCCTACGCCGAGAGTCTGATGCCCGCCTGGGGTGGCGTTGGCCGCTACCCCGTCAAGGCGGGCCGCGCCAAGGGCTGGGTGCATGTGGACACCCGGCCCAACAAGAGCCGGTGGGTGGGCTGATCGTCTCACGGCGCACCGCTTTGAGACGATTAAAACGAAAATGAGACGAAAGGAGGAAACGACATGAAAGACACCTTTTGCATGGCCGTGGGGGCGCTGGGGGCCGCCATTGCCAGCCTGTACGGCGGCTGGGATGCGGCGCTGCAGACGCTGATCCTCTTTATGGCCGTGGACTACGTGACCGGCCTGATCGTGGCGGGCGTATTCCACGCCAGCCCCAAGAGCCGGACCGGCGCGCTGGAGAGCCGTGCGGGCTGGAAGGGACTGATCCGCAAGGGAGAGACCCTGCTGATCGTGCTAGTGGCCTGCCGGCTGGACGCCGTGATGGCAACCAGCTTTGTGCGGGACGCCGTGGTCATCGGCTTTATCTGCAACGAGACCATTTCCATCGTTGAGAATGCCGGATTGATGGGCCTGCCGATCCCGGCGGCGCTGACAAAGGCCGTGGACATTTTAAAGCAGCGCTCGGAAGAGCAGAAAGGAACCTGAACATGAACGCACACATCACGAAGAACAACAACATTTCCGCCGGCACCGTGGCACGCACCGCCGTGCTGGGCCTGGCCCTGGCAAACCAGATCCTCAGCGCCTGCGGCAAGCCGCTGCTGCCCATTGACAGCGCACAGCTGGAGCAGTGGGTGACGGCAGGCCTGACCTCGGCGGCGGCCATCTGGGCGTGGTGGGAGAACAATTCTTTCACCAAAGAGGCGCTGGCGGCGGACAGCTATCTGGAGCAGCTGAAGAAGGGCGTGCACTGACCCCATACATGACAAGAGCCGCAGCCCCGTGATAAGGGTTGCTGTTCGGAGTACGTCGAACCTGAACGGAGTCAGCGCAAAACAAAAAAATCTCTCGTATTCGACCGTAAACAAGGCGGATAGGGGAGATTTTTTTGTTGTTAGTGGTTAGAATGTGTGCTATAATGACCTTGTAACTACCATAGTGTATCAGTATGATTATCGGTTAGGTCGGTGATGTGTATGAAGAACGTAACCCTGCTTGAGCGGCAATTGCGGAATGCGACATCTGCTAGAGCACTTACACCTGTTTTTCTACCAGACGGGAAATCCTGTTTGTTTTATGGAAATCAGCAGTTGCTGACGGTTGACACGGTTTCCGAACTCATTGCCGGGCTTTTTCTTACCGTGCACAACAACAGCCAGATTTCGTCTATTTTAATCGCATTTCCAAACGGTGTGTTCGACGAAAAATTTACATATGTTCTGTTAGAATGCTATATCGAGCATATTATTGCGGATCACGGTATATCTGTACAGTTTCATTACAATAAGAAAGAAACGAATATTTTTACCGATGGTATTGGACTGTCACCTCTATATATGTTGGAAAGACCTGCGCAGCCTGCCATGGATTTTGTCCGTCAATTTAGGCTTGGTGTTGGAAAAAATTATTATCGCAAACTTTTTTTAGCCAATGAAAATGATGATGAGACATTGTCCTCCGCAATCACAACATTGTGCTTGTTTTTTGAGAATCTTGGAATCACAAAGTCTCGCAGTGACTTGCTTGCTGAAGTTGCTGTAGAGTTGGTGGGAAATGCACTTGAGCATAGCTGCTCAGATTGTTTCCTTGATATTGATGTGACACCACGTGACTATGTTCGCCGGAACGACCCGACTGGGCCAAAGTATTACGGTGTGAATATTTGTGTTGTTAATTTTTCTGCGACGTTGCTCTCGTCGCAAATACAGACAAAGTTATGCGTTAATCCTGAACTACGAGATAAGAGCGACAGTGCACGATATTGGAGATTGCGCGAAATCTACATGCATCACAGAAGATTTTTTAGGGAAGGCTATGGAGATGATGAGTTTTTTATGTTGAGTGCCTTCCAAGATCGCATATCTGGCAGACCGAATGAATATCTTATCGGGGGAACGGGCCTCCCTACTTTAATAAAATGGCTTGAGGTTCAAGCAGACGGAAACAACTGCTATGTTCTATCAGGAAGACGGAAAATGCAATTCATACGGTCGCTTTTGGAATATGATGAAGATCACTGGATTGGAATGAATCATGAACATGACTTTCAACATTGCGCTCCGGACAAGCATGTTTTTTCAACATTCCCAATCTACTTCCCTGGGACTGCATACAATTTGAATTTTGTGATGGAAACGGAGAATGCATTATGAGCAAACAAGTGATTTCTCTTGAAATAAAAGATAGGAGTTTGACAAAACTTGCAGGAAATAGTTATGGCCGAAAACTATTTGATGCACAGGTCGACGGTCGAATCGATTTGAATGAACCGTTTACAATTGTTTTCCCTGAGCAAATCGACTATTTGGCGTCTTCGTTTATCCAGGGGTTCTTTGGGAAAATTTATACTGAAATCGGACGTGAGGGAATGGAAAAAAATTTTGACGTCGTTGTCTCCAAGATTTCCAACCCCAAAAAAACCATTCTGGATCGTCTAATGCTGATGTAAAGGATGTGTGAGTAAATGATTGATGCTATCTCTGCATTCTTTTCAGGACTTGCTATTCTAGTGGCTATTTATGCAGCTAATACAGCGAATAAGTCCGCCGATGCTACTATTCGTTCGGCTAATTGCAGCATGATTTTTGACGAATATCTTATAAAAAAGATTCCCCAATCCAGAACGAGCCTTGATTTTGATGGCAATGGCTATCTGCGTAATGGAAACAAATTTTGTGACGTTCTGAGTGAAATGAATTTCTCGGCGTTGTTTTATAAATATGATGATAATGAGTTCTTTTCGGAACTGACAAAGCAGTGTGGAAATCTAGAAGACATGATAGTTGAGGCCGGAAATCATCCGCTGCCTTTAGGAGGAGAGCAAAAAAATTTTTGGAAAGAAGTTCAAAATTCTTTGGAATCAATTTATAAATTGATTGACAAAAAGCGTACCGGCAAAAAAATATAATGATACATATCCCCCTTTTTCAGCGTTGACTTGCTGAGAGGGGGATTTTGTTTGTTTAATTAAAGTGGACGTGGAAGAACGTGTAAAAAGCGGCTGTTATCGAAACGATGAGATGCTGGACGACGTGTCGGCGGAAAGAGGTTGATGGGAGAGGGGACAGGTGAGGAAAAAATAAGAAGGGAAGATGGTGACGGAAAGGTTCGACTGGGGAAATGTCAGGCGGACCAAACAAAAATAATCCGAACTTGTTTCCGATAGGAGATGGGTTCGGATTATTTGTTTTCTTCGGAAAATTCAACGCAGGTGTCCGTGGAAGATGAAATCCGAAATCATAGATCGACCAATACAAACCAGACAACGATTTCAGGAGGATACGGTTATGAAGTACGATGAAAAAGTTTGCCGCTTTAACATGGACACTGGGTGCGTGGAACTGCTGCTCCGGGACGGGAGAAAAATCTCCATCGACTGCACCGGGGTCGAGGATGCGCTGGATGTAACCATGGCGCAGAGGTCGGAGTTAGACTACCTCATCTACAATGACCCACTGAGCTATGCCGATTTGATCCTGAACGGCGAACCGGAGAAATATCTTCGGAATGTAGCAGGAAGTCACGGGTTAGAAGATTGAGGGCAAAACAAAAACAGGGTGCGCCATGCCGGACGCACCCTGCCAAAATCCGCATATGATAGCGATATGTACAACAGGGCGTTCCCCGTCGGGAACGCTCTGTTTTTCTTTGCTTGGATTATGATGAGCCTGCTCTGCCTGCCACGCGGAAAACTCCCGCTGGCCTTCCTCGCTGTTCCAGCAAGCGAGAATCGCCGGATAGAATGCCCGTGCCAGACGGTCGATGACTTCATCGGGATAAGGGGAAGTGTTGGTGGACTTTTTCTTTTTGTTCAAACGCACGCTCCTTTGGACATCGGTAAACAGCATACCATGTGCCTGTTGTTATGCTGTCTGGTCTTTAACATCTGCGAGTG
>OGHF01002169.1_pt1 | contig 10487 bp, 10 predicted proteins | sample 1571481 | NCBI WGS metagenome assembly OGHF01 (sample SAMEA2581952, study PRJEB24529) | metagenome | biome: Human gut stool | place: China | collected 2011
CAGGAAATCTGTCGGTCTCAGTTTTCGAAAGAGGAGGGGGTTCAGTATGCATAAAAAGAAAAAAAGTGTATGGAAAAAGATACTCTGGCTGATTCGGCCCTATCTGCATTTTTTGATGCTATCATTCGTATTTGCGGGTATTTCTGCGTTGCTGACATTGTATGCTCCGATTCTGATCGGTAATGCTGTGGATCTGATTATTGGAAAAGGAAGTGTGGATTTTGACGCGATCGGCAGGGCTTTGCAAGAGAGGGAAGTTTAAAACTGTAAAAAAAGCGCTGCGCAGTGGCTGATGAATCTGTGCAACAACCACATTACGTATCGGGTAGTTAAGGATGTCCGTACAAAGGCATTTGCAAAGCTGCAGAAGCTTCCTCTGAAATATGTAGACAGCCATGCATATGGAGAGACCATCAGTCGGATCATCACCGATGTGGAGCAGTTTTCGGATGGACTCCTCATGGGATTTACTCAGTTCTTTACCGGTGTGGTGACGATTTTGGGAACCCTGGTATTTATGCTCCTGATCAATGTGAAGATTGCGTTGGTTGTAATCCTGATCACGCCGGTATCTTTGTTTGTGGCAAGCTTTATTGCGAAGAGAACCTATGTGTTTTTTAAAGCACAGTCAGAGACCAGAGCACAGATGACATCCCTTGTCGATGAAATGGTGGGAAATCAGAAGGTTGTGCAGGCATTTGGATACGGTGACCGGGCAGTGGAGAGGTTTGATACGATCAACAAAAAGCTCCAGAAAGTCAGCCTGCAGGCGATTTTCTTTTCGTCCACCATGTCCAGCAGTTCCGGGACAAGGTTGGTCAGGCGGATATAGCGTCGAACCGTATCACCGCTTATACCTTGGTCTTTTGCAACCGCATCATCGCTGCGGAACTTCGCCGCAACTTGCGGCGAAGTTAAATCTGACCTAGCACCTTGATTTTTTAGAGCTTCCAGCTTCATTTTGTAGGCAAAAGCCCTCTCACTGGGCAGGATGTGTTCACGTTGGAGATTGCTGTCCACCATCAATATCACAGCAGCATCGTCCGACATCTGCCGCACAATGACCGGCAGGGTATCCAGCCCGGCAAGTTTCGCCGCATACTGACGGCGGTGCCCGGAGATGATCTCGTAGCCACCCTCTGGGCGTGGTCGGGCGATCAGCGGAGCCAGCACACCGTACTGTGCGATGCTCTCCACCGTCCGGGTCATGGCTTCATCGTCCAACACCTTGAAGGGGTGGTTGGTGAAGGGGTGCAGCGCATCAATAGGAATCTGCTGTACCTGTTCCCGTTGCTCCTCCTGTCGGTTTTCCTCGGTGGAAAACAGGTCATCTAGCCCTTTCAGAGCTAAGTTTCCGCTGTCGATCGGCATCCGCCAGCACCTCCTTTGCAAGAGATTTGTAGGCTTCTGCCACCTTGCCCTTGGGGTCATAGGCAAAGATGCTTTTGCCTGCGGCACTGGTTTCAGCCGCACGGACGGAACGAGGAATGGTCTGCTCGAACACCTTCAGGTGCTTTCCGTATGCCTGCCGGATCAGATTGCTGATCTGCTTTCCATAGTTGGTGCGGCTGTCGGTCATGGTCAGCAGAATACCCTCAATTTTCAGCTTGGGGTTGATCTGCCGCCGGACTTTCTGCACGGTCTGCAAAAGCTGTTCCAAGCCTTTTGCGGACAGGTACTGCGCCTGCACCGGAATCAGGGCAGTATCTGCCGCTGCCAGTGCGTTGATGGTGAGCATCCCCAGCGAGGGCATACAGTCCAGCAGAATAAAATCGTACTCCCGTTTGGCACTGTCCAGCACCTGCTTGAGCATCTTTTCCCGGTTCATGCTGTTCACCAGCGCTACTTCCAGCCCTGCCAGTTCGATGTTGGCAGGGATCAGGTCAACGCCCTCTGCGTGGTGCAGAATGCCCTCGCCGGGCTGGATGGGCTGGTCGTTCATGGCTTTCTGCATCAGGGTGGAAAGGGTGGTAGGCAGTTCATCGGGCTGCTGCCAGCCCATGCTGATGGTAAGACTGCCCTGTGGGTCAGTGTCCACCAACAGAACTTTCTTGCCCTCCATTGCCAGCCCGATGCCTAGATTTTCACAGGTGGTGCTTTTCCCTACACCGCCTTTTTGATTGGTGACTGCGATAATCGTAGCTTTCTTTGCGATAACATCACCCCGCTTTCGGAGAACCGCGCGCAAAGTCGTGGTTCGTCTTGTTCTGATAGTAGAGGTTCATGGTGGTGGGCGCATTGTAGAGCATCGCCAGCAGATACTGCTTCATGTTCCGCACCGGGGCGGTGTTTTCTGCCAGCGAATCCAGCACAAAGCGGATATGGTCAGCGTTCAGTTTCATAAACCGGCTGCGTACCACCTCGGCGGGCTTGTCATCTCCGGCAATCCGCAACATCTTGCGTTTGGTGGAACAGGTGTCCACAAGCAAATCCACGATCTGATAGATGGTGTCCTCATCGTCCGGGCAGAGCCGGAGTAGAAGGTCTATCTCCAAAGACTGAGAAAAATATTCTTCGAGCTGTTCACGGATGCCTCCGGAATAGATAGGGTCAGGATCGTTCCACTCTGTTTTATTCTTATCAGTCTTATTTGCTTGCGGTTTTGGCTGCACCAGAATTGCGCTTTCGGCAGCACCTGAATTGCTGTTTGGGCAATTCTGTACTTGCGCTTTTGGCAAGCCGGAGGAAAAGTCCTTGACGTAGATCAGGCTGGGTCTGCCCAGACCACGGCGTTTGCGCTCGATGAGGTCGAGCTGCTCCAGTTCTCGGAACAGCTTGACTGCTTTGTGTTCGGCACAGCAGAGAGATTCCTGCACCTCTCGGACGGTGTAGATGATATACACCCGTCCTTGCTCGTCCAGCCAGCCGTTCTTTGCGGACAGGCTCATTCGGTCCAGCAGAATGCCGTACAGTGTCCGGGCATCGGTGGAGATCTGCCGGAAACGGTGGTCTTGGAACAGTGCCTTGGGAATGCGGAAGTAGGAGAACAACTCGCCCGACTGACCGTAGAAGTAGTTGTAGCTCATAGTATTAACGGATCATCAACTCACGGTCTGCGGCACCTTTCATATACATGGCTTCTGCGATGTCACATTCTGCCAATATGACGGCGGATTCCAAATCAAGGTACTTGCGTTTCTGCTCATCGTTCAGCATCCGAAAGAACTCCCGTTCGATTGCGTCACGCTTACTTGCTGCCGGTTGGTAGCGCGGTGTTTTCAGCAGTTCCTCCCATTCAGGCTGTACGGCTTTGTTAAAATAGTTCAGCATAAAGTCTTTATCCATAGACACCCTCCTTGTTTATGCGTTCTTGTTGATTTCCAAACAATTCTTATTGAAATGAAAATCGCAAGATGATATACTTTACTTGTCTAAATTGAAAATTTTGAAATCGATTTAAACCGATTGCATTATAAAAAATTTTTAGGAGGTTGATTTTAGAATGAAACAAAGCAAAAAAAACCATACAAAACGACATATATGGTTTTATGAGTTTGAACGTCTGTGGCTTTTGCTAACATTGCTAAACCTTATTGCGCTTTTCTTTATCATCAGAGGTTCTACTGCGCCACTCATTTTTGACAATGACATTCTTCGCTTTTTGTTTTATTCCCCTGAATCTAGTGACAAGACACTATATAATATTGCAATAAGCTATTTTGCAGCTTATATATTCTACATCATACAGGTGTACTATTTAGAGTATAAGAAAACTCAGAAAGCCCTAACAAGCATTGATATTCCTGCGCGTAACTTGATAAATCAAACAAATATGTTTTTGTTTGCGTGGGAAACATTTACAAAGAGAAATTCACCTGACGATGGAACAATTTTAGGTGTAGATATAACTACAATATATTATAAAGATACATCTGGTTTTGTGATGTCGGCAAACAAAGAAGAATTGAAGTCCATTATAAATCGCATCCGGGATGCATACAACGAAATAATCAACAATTCTTTATTCGAACAATGTGACAACGCATTACGTCAGTTGTTGCTTCAACAAAATATTCCTGATGAAATGGAGGATTTATACAAAATACTACTAAGTGCTGAAATGTTAGCACAAGATTCCTCTACAACTATTCTGGAAACATATTCCATCTACACCGTTGACGACATCCGAACGCGTTTAAAAAAACTTGATTCTCTGCTAGAGCTAAACAGCGACTTCAACTATACTATTACAACAGATGAAAATGACATAAGACAACGCAAAAGAGTAGATTTAATGGGCTTGTTAATGATTCATGAGAATCTCAACTATTTCTCGCGTTTATACAAAAATTAAGATTCAGGTGAAGATAATCATCCAAAATGTTGATAAAATAAAAGCGCAGCTTCCATTCGTTCAGAGTAGAAGTTGCGCTTTTATATAAGGGTGTTATTCTGTTGGGATTTCCACTTCGATTGGATTATTAATCTGTGCAACAATTGGGGTGTACAGATCCACAGATACATCCGGAGTAGAAATAGATACGATTAAGGAATATCTGATTTTACTTTCAACTTTTCCTAAGTAGCTTCGTTCTCTCCACCATCCAACTACAGGGTAGACGGCCAAATACTTTGCTTGGCTTAGTTCTGCTGCAGTTGCTTTAATAAAGTCTGAATGAATGGAGCCGACATCTCGATTGTCCGAACCAAGGAACCAACGCTCACTACCGCTACTACCGTCACCGCTGTCAGCCTTATCATCTCCACGCATCTTTACGTTAACTCTTTTCTTGAAATCTTCTATTGTCTCATTGCTATTAATGACATCAAAACGAAGTCCACAAGAAGGATAACGGTAACGATCTTTCCAGCCTTTTTCTCCGGGGCCGGGTTCAACAAAGTACGACAGAGTAACGCGCATCTCAACTTCAACTGTTCCAAGTGATTGAAGTACCTCTGAAGGCCATGGAATTTGATGCAAATGCATCTCTTTCATTTGAGGTACTCCATTCGCTTTTTCATATGGCTGCATTTCTTCTTGAATAATTAAATTCACAGAATTGTCTACACATTGAATTGCTCGTTCAAGATCAGGAACCCCATATCCACATGTGCGAAGCAGGTGTCTTCGACCACTGGATTTCCTTGTGTCTGTACAAAATTGCTGCTCCATTTGCGGTGTCCAGCGAGCTGAATGCACTAATAGTGCACGTACCGTTTCCGGCCAAGCATCGGGATATTCAGCAAATATCTGAGCAGCCATATATGCCGCCTGAGCAGTAGCAGCACTAGTAGCCCAAATTGTTGAAAAGGGCCTTACCAAATGATTTTTTCCTGTAGTCAGCAATGATAAATCTGCACACGAATCATAATCGGTACCGTTTGTCACCATATTGCCGCCATTGAGAAGTATCTCTGGCTTAATTGGCCATTTTTTAGAGAACATCAAAGAAGTAGCACTATACGGCGAAAGCTGTCCATTATCTGCAACAGGAGTAAAACCTCTGTAGTTCTCATCATCAACACAGACATCTTTCGTGTATGCTCCAACAGTTAAAGCATTCCATGCTTGGCCGGGACTCTCAACGACATGTACTTCATTGGCATTGGGGTAACCTGAATCGTGCATTTCAGAAGGATCAACATTTCCAGCACTAATGAAAAATAACCGCTTTGCATCTTCTTCACCCACACCGGATGAAATGTTGTCTACAGCAGCAGACCACGATGTTGGACTTCCATCGTTAGTATTATATTGTGATGATGTTACTGCCATACAAATGCTACGATTTGCATTCGGATTGGAAATTTCCGCCAAAGATACAGCTTGCCCGGTCACCGCACCATACAAGTCTGGATCATTCTCTCCGTGAGGAGGCAAAATTTTTACAGATTCCAGATGGTGATACACATCAACTGTGTCAGAAGTACTTAATTTGTCCTTGAGATCATAGTACAATGCAACGCCAGCCATTTCGGTTCCATGTCCGTTATGGTCATTTTTTCCCCATTGGTCGTTAACCGCTTGTACGTTGTTCTCATCAATCGCTGGTTGAAGAAGTGGATGTGAATACATTATACCTGTATCAAGAATGCATACCGAAGCACTTGAAGGATGAAATTCTGTTCTTGATAACAAATCGTTTACCCATTCTTTTTGTTCAGAACCAGTTAACTCATCAAAAAAACTTGTTGGTTCTTGTGCTCTACGAATTTCAGCTAAATAATTGCACCCCTCAAGCAGCATCGATAATTGTGTACGCGTACCTCGGACGAGTCGAACTACTCGTTCTGGAAAAACAATACACTTTGAATTGAGTTCTATTCCGAATTCTTCACAGCATGTAGAAAGATCTTGCTCCGCTGCTGCATGATCGGATTTTTCATATCGGAGCCATATTTCACACCACGCTGGAACATCAGAAGGTATATCCTCTACTTTTCCTACCCAAAACGCCTCGAGCAAAGCAAGTTTTACATCTTCAATACTCCGAACTAAACTGTCGTTTTTGGGATTTTGTCCGGCTTCTAGCGTGTCTAGCGACTCTGAATACGATTGGATTTTATCAAGGAAATATGTTGTTTTTTCTGCAGGAACATAAACAGTGGCCCTAACAATTTTTTCATCGTCTTGCCCATCTTCGCGTACATTAAGCAGACGTATACCTGAAGAATAATTGTCAAAGGATTTTGTAAGCAAATCGTATCCTGCTGCACCTGAAAATTCAAGATAGATTCCTTCTTTATGCCTAATAGCCGCTACTTGTTTCTGATTATAATCTTGCTGTCTGCAGGCCTCAAGTTTTTGAAGAATAAAAGCGGCGTGCGCCTTTGGATTTTCGCGGCAAGGAAACGATGCATCCGATCTTTTTCGTTTTGAAACATACGGTAAGGCATGCTGCGTTTCATGAAGGAAAATATTGCGTTTCTCTACAGGCACGAGATCATGCCTCCTTCGCTATATATGCATTTATACGATCTTTAAGCATTTTTAAAAGATACACATTATCTATCTTTGTATTCATTAAAATAGAATTCTTAATAGCATCGTCACACACCCGAATGATTTCTGCATGGCTCAATTTGCTGGCCATGCGAATGGTCTCATCAGATACTTTAAAGGAACTATCAAACGTCCCCAATCTAATTTCAAATAGTCTTCTGACTTCATCACTTGTTGGCATCGCATAATGTAGAACATCATCAAAACGTCTAAAAAGAGCTTGATCCAATAATTTTTGATTATTGGTCGCTGCAATGATGATACTGTCCGAAGTATCCTGCTCAATAAATTGTAAAAAGGAGTTTAGGATTCTTCTTGCCTCGCCAACTTCATTGTCCAAACTTCTATCGGCGCCGATGGCATCAAATTCGTCAAAAAAATACACTCCTGTTGAAGTTGAAATATTATCGAAAATCTGACGCAATTTGGTACTTGTTTCGCCCATGAACTTGGTAACGACTTTGTCCATCTGAATTGTATAAAGGGGTAAATCTAGCTCTGCTGCAATCACAGATGCCGTAAATGTTTTTCCTGTTCCCGGACGCCCTTCAATTAGAATTTTACGTCGATTGCTCAATCCATACTTTTGTAGCTTGTTTCGATTTCGGTACTCTATGAGCAATCGTTCTATCCGTTCTTGGATTTCCGAGGAAACAACCAAATCCGAAAGTCGCTCAGAAGGATAGGTGACGAGAAACATTCCATTCCCATTGTTATTCAATCGGATTAGGTTCTTTTTTCCTTTACCAATTTTTTCTGCATACTGCTTAAGCTCACGAGCAAAAGTATCATGCCCATGCCTAGCTTCATTAGCTGCAATTTGAAGGGTGATTGTTTTAAACCTCTCATCATCCTGTTCAATATGTGCCTTAATTAGACTTTTAACCTGATCAGCCGTTGCCAAGAGATCACCGCCCTTCCACTAGAATATAGTTACTCATTGTTATTTTACTCAATATAAGTATGTCTGTCAATCCCGGATTACTGTCTCTTGGAGCTTGTTTTGTTCTTAATCTATATTTAAAATGAAATAAAAGCGCAGTTTTCATTCAAAACAGAAGCTACGCTTTTACGGTACATCGTATTTTATTGTAAATTGGGATGTGATACATCTGAACCCCATATGAGTTACATCTCAAGGGCCTGTAGCTCACTTGTCCGCCAACCATATTACGCCCCAAACAGCTTCATCTTGATAATCAGCGGCTTGGAGACCATACTTGCGACCAAGAAAGTCTATCAGCATGACCGCGCCTTTCATATGGACGAATATACGTTGATTTTTCTTTTCTCACATTGCATAAGGTGTGCACAAAAGCGATATTGCTGGGAGAGCGTTCGGTTCGCATCCGAAAGGTCGAGGGTTCGACTCCCTTCGAGTCCATAAAACGCCGTATCGTGTTAAACGATACGGCGTTTCTTTTTGTCTTGGGTAGCTGTTTTTTTTCAATACAGCTGCCCATCGGGATGTGATACAAGCAAGTTGCTATCCGATGACCTCAAAAACAAATTGTACTACGATTGTTTTCAAAAAGTTCCGTATCACTGCTCGCACCAGACAAGGAAGATCCAAACCTTTTCTCGAAAGAGAAGGGTTCGGATTTTTTGTTTTTGGCGGCGTGCCCCACCGCACAACAAAAGCATCCGCAGCGCATGGCCGGGCTGCTTCAGCTCAGGCGCAGTGCGCTGCGGATGCTTATTTTTTATGCCGCGCCCCCTCTCCTGATGGGAAAGTCAGGGCATCGGTTGCGTTTTGATGTCATTTGCCGGAACACGCCTGCGTTCTTAGTTCCCCGGTCAGGGGGAGCTGCCGGGCGAAGCGAGACTGAGAGGTTTTATCCTGCCAGCTTCCGGTAGGCGTTCAGCACCTGATAGGCCGGGATGCTGCTGCCCGGGGCAAATTTGCCGTTCAGGCGGCGCTTCATCAGGCCCTGCTCCACGCACCACTGGGCTGCCTTGGCGGTATCCGGGTCTGCCACGTCTGCAAAGGCCGGGGCCTCGGCAGGCTCGGGACGGCCTGCGGTGTTCCACAGCAGCAGCGCAGTCTGGGCGCGGTTCTCGGGTGCAGCCACGCCTTCCGGCAGCAGGGCTTGCAGCTTCTGGCCGGAAACATAGTTGTACACGCCGTAGCCCACAACGCCAGCCACCGCTGCGCCAGCCGCCGCCACGATGACGATCGCACCGCCGCCGTCACCGCCGCCAGTAGAGCCGCCACCCGGGGAGCCGCCACCCGTTTCACCACCCGTGGGGCCGCCGGGGGTGCTGCCGCCAGTAGAGCCGCCGCCAGTTTCACCACCAGTAGAGCCGCCCGGGGTATCGCCGCCGGAGGGAGGCGTTACCGGGGGCACGATACCGGCATTGGGGTCATCGGTCTCGGTAACATTCAGGGTAAAGGGTTTGTAGATTTCTCCAACGCAGCGGTACTCGTAGGTCACCTTTCCGCCGCCTTCTTGCACCGTCAGGGTGCCGTCAGCGTTTTGGGTGGCACCCTTCAGGTTTCTGACCCGGCTTATATCAAAGTTTCCGGGCAGGATGCTGGGGTCTAAGATACGGGTCTTTTTGTAGACCTCAACCTTATATTTGTTGCTGCCGGTGAAGATTACCGTAAGATTTGTGCAGTTGTCTGCCTGCAGCGATGTGATCTTATTGGAGACGAAATACAGCGCGGTCAGTTTGGTGTTCTGGCTCACATCCAGCTCTGTCAGCCGGTTATAGCCGCAATCCAGATACGTCAATTCCGTATTCTTGCTCACATCCAGCTCCGTCAGCCGGTTATAGTTGCACTTCAGATACGTCAATTCCGTATTCTTGCTCACATCCAGACTGGTCAGCCGGTTGTGGCCGCAATTCAGCTTCTGCAATGCTGGATTCTGACTTACATCCAGACTGGTCAGTTGGTTTTCAAAACAAGCCAGCTCCTGCAATGCCGTATTTTGACTTACATCCAGACTGGTCAGCTGGTTTTCCCAACAAACCAGTTCCTGCAACACCGTATTCTTGCTCACATCCAGTTTCGTCAGCCGGTTATGGCTGCAGTTCAATACCTTCAGGTTTGGAAAAAACTGAAGGCCAGACAGGTTACTGATGTACTTATTCTCGACATCGATCTCAGTGACTGCGTACCGCTCTGCCGGTGTCAGAACACCGTTACCATCTTTGTCAAACTGTTTGAGGAGATATTCCCGGAACGTTTTGTCCGGGACATTAGCATCAGTGATATAGACGGGGCCGTAACTATCCGTAGCCGCAAAGGCGCTGAAGGGCAAAAAGGTGAACACCATTGCCAGCGTCAACAAGGCGCTGACAAGGCGCGTTCGTTTTGAGAATCGCTGTTTCACGGGGTGCTCCTTTCTGTGGTAAAATTTTTTCAGGGCCCCATTCGGGAGAAGCTGACGCTTCCCCCGAAAAAAGGGTACCCTTTTTCAAAAAGTGGTCATTGCCCGGCAGGGGGCAAAATGATCCTTCGGTTGTCAGCCTCCTGCCAGCTTGCGGTAGGCGTTCAGCACCTGATAGGCCGGGATGCTGCTGCCCGGGGCAAATTTGC
>OGHF01002172.1_pt1 | contig 10470 bp, 10 predicted proteins | sample 1571481 | NCBI WGS metagenome assembly OGHF01 (sample SAMEA2581952, study PRJEB24529) | metagenome | biome: Human gut stool | place: China | collected 2011
TCTGCCGCACCTCGCTCGCCGTATCGGCACTTAGAATTATGCGGTATTGCCATAACGCTATTGAATGAAACCATAACACCAGACATGAAAGGTTTGCCATAAACATGAAAGAAATCATCCTTGCCTATCAGGGCGAAATGACCCTGAAAGGCCTGAACCGCAGCAAATTTGAAGCCCGCCTGGCCAAAAGCATCCGCTACCGGCTGGAAGACCTGGGCAAATTCAAGGTGACCCAGGCGCAGTCCACCGTGTTCATTGAGCCACTGGAAGATGACCTGGACATGGACGAAGCGTTCCGCCGTATTTCCAAAATTTTTGGCATTGTCAAAATGAGCCGCGCTGCCTGCTGCAGCAAGGATTTTGACGAGATCTGCGCCACGGCGGAAGCTTATCTTGGCGAAACGCTGCGCGGCATCCGCACCTTTAAGGTGGAAGCCAAGCGCGCGGATAAAACGTTCCCGATGAAAAGCCCGGAGCTGTGCCGCGAACTGGGCGCTTACCTGCTGGGCAAGCACCCCCACCTGCGGGTGAACGTGCATGAGCCGCAGCTGGAAATCATGGTGGAAATCCGCGATAAAGGCGCATATATCCATGGCCCCAAGGTGGAAGCCGCGGGCGGCCTGCCCGTTGGCACCAGCGGCCGTGCGCTGAACCTGCTTTCCGGCGGCATCGACAGCCCGGTAGCAGCTTATTGCATGGCGCGCCGCGGGCTTGCACTGCACCACATCCACTTTGCCAGCCCGCCGTACACCAGCCTGCGCGCCAAACTGAAGGTGCGCGCCCTGGCCCGCGAACTGGCAGAATATACCGGCAACTGCCAGCTGTTTGTGGTGCCCTATACCAAGCCGCAGGAGTACATCCGGGATAATGCTCCGGATGTGCTGTTCACGGTGCTGATGCGCCGCAGCATGATGCGCATTGCAAACGTGATTGCCAAAAAGCAGGGCTGTGAAGCGCTGGTCACCGGCGAAAGTCTGGCACAGGTGGCAAGCCAGACCGTCAAGGCGCTGCAGTGCACCGATGCTGCACAGGACCTGCCCATCCTGCGCCCGCTCATTGGCATGGACAAGACCGAGATCATTGAGACCTCCCGCCATATCAATACCTTTGAGACCAGCATCCTGCCCTACGAGGACTGCTGCACCATCTTCACTCCGCCGCACCCGAAGATCCGCCCCGAACTGGAGGAGATCCTTGCCGCCGAAGCCGCCATGCCCGGCCTTGCCGCGCTGGAAGCCGAAGCCGCAGAGCAGACCGAGCGCATCCGGGTGCGCATCACCGATCAGGTAGAATTCGAGGGTTGATTTGTCCATGACAGCAGAGATCATCAGTGTGGGTACCGAGCTGCTGCTCGGCAACATTCTTAACACCAATGCCCAGTACCTCAGCCGGGAGCTGGCCGCGCTGGGTATCACAGTCCGGCGGCAGAGCACCATCGGCGATAACCATGGCCGTCTGGCGGATTTTGTCAACGAGGCAAAGCAGCGGTGCGACCTGCTGGTGTTCACCGGCGGGCTGGGCCCCACGGCGGACGACCTGACCAAGGAGACGGTGGCTGCCTGCTTTGGCGATACCCTTACCTTTGACCCCGATGAGTGGCAGAAGATCGTGGACTTCTTTACCCGCACCGGGAGCGAGACCACCCCCAACAACCGCAAGCAGGCCATGGTGCCGGTGCACGGGCATAAGGTAGTCAACCACCACGGCACCGCGCCGGGCGCATGGTTCGAGCAGGACGGTCACTGCGCCGTGCTGATGCCCGGCGTGCCCCATGAGATGAAGGCCATGTGGGAGGAAAGCGTACGCCCACTGCTGCTGGCGCGGCAGAGCTGCGCCCTGCACAGCCTGACGCTGCGGGTGCTGGGCGGTGAGAGCAATCTGGAGTACCGGGTGCGTGCGCTGCTGGAAAACCCGAACCCCACCGCTGCCATCTACTGCAAGACCGGCGAGTGCGAGATCCGCATCACCGCCCGGGCGCAGAATGACGCCGAGGCGCAGACCATGTGCCGCGCCTACGCCAAAAAGTTCTATGATCTGCTGGGCGATGCGGTGTATGATGAGGATGTCGCCGGACTGGAAGAGACGGTGGTGCATACGCTGCGGGCCAACGGCCTGACCATTGCCACCGCCGAAAGCTGCACCGGCGGCATGATCGCCCAGCGTCTGACCAACGTGTCCGGCGCAAGCGAGGTGTTCGGCTACGGCTTTGTGACCTACTGGGAGCAGGCCAAGGCGAAGCTTGTCGGGGTAGACCCGGCGGTCATTGCGCAATATAATGTGGTGTCGGCTCCCGTGGCGGCGCAGATGGCGCTGGGCGCGGCAAAAGCCGCCGGTGCGGATATCGCGGTCAGCGTTACCGGTCTGGCGGGCCCCGGCGGCGGCGATGCCGTCCGGCCTGTGGGCACGGTGTATTTGGGCGCTGCCCGGGGAGACAGGGTGTATGTGAAAAAGCTGTTCGTCTCCCGCCCGGACCGCGCGCTCATCCGCGCCCGCGCCGCACAGACTGCACTGGAAATGGCGCTGCGTCTGGCACAGGGCAAGACCCCTGCCGGTACGCAGGTGCTGGCCGAAAGCGCACAGCATGACCCCGCCGCCCTGACCGCCTTGGACGAGACCCTGCGGGCAGAGTAAGGGCGGCCCCTGCGGCCGCAGGGGGGATGCGTCATGATAAATAAGGAAGAGCGCCCGGCAGGCTGCGTGCTGCGGCTGTTCGGTGTGCCGGAGCAGACCGTGCAAAAGGCTGTGGCAGCCCTGCCGGATAGCTGGCAGGGCACGGTGCACTGCCGTACCCGGGGCGCAGAAACGCTGGTGGCGCTGCAAAGCAGCACTGCGCAGCAGCTGCACCGGGCGGTACAGCTGCTGCGGACAAGCCTTGCCCCGGCGCTGTACGGGGAAGGGGAGCAGACCCTTGCCGCCGCCGCAGTGCAGGCGTTGGAACAACACCGCAAGTTTTTGGTGTGCAGCGATGCCGCCGCCGGGGCGCTGTTGGAGACCAGACTGGAAAATCTTCCCGGCGCGGAAAAGGTGTTCGACTTTGGGGCTATGAGCTACGCCAACGCCGCGCTTACCGCCCGGCTCATCCGGAAGCTGCGCAAAGCCCCGCAGGCAGAGCCGGCCCGCACACTGGCGCGGGTGCAGGCCATGCAGAAGCTGACCGGTGCTGCGCTGGCGGTGGGCTGCGTGGAGCTGCCACAAAGCCGCTTGCTGCTGGTGGGCAGCAAAAAGGGCTGCTGGCTGCGGTGTTTAGCACCGGACGAGAATCCCGGTCTGTGGCTGCTGGATATGCTGCGCCGCGCCGCCTGCGGTCTGCCGCAGGCAGGGGGCACAAGCTGGCAGCCCTACGGCAGAGCCGTACCGGATGCAGCCCTGACCCCTGCCGCCCTCACGGCGGCACCGCCCGTGCCGCCACGCCCGAAGCGTCACCGGCTGGGCAAAGCGCTGGGGCTGCTTTTGCTGCTGGCAGTGGCAGCGCTGGCTGCCGGGTGGTACTATACCGGCGGCGACCTTGCCGCCCTGCCCCAAAAGCTGCAAAGCCTTGGGGCAGAAAGCCTGCCCCACGCCGGGGCAAAGCTGGTGTAAGCGCCGCGGCGGCGCTTTCAATAGAAAAAACCAAGCCCGGAAGGTTCACAGACCTTCCGGGCTTGGTTTTTGCACTGGCGTCCCCGATGTGATTCGAACACACGGCCTTCCGCTTAGGAGTAGCCCGTGCATCTGTAAACTCATTGCAAAATAGGGTAATATATTCTACTCTATATCAATGAATTTTTTGTTGGGATGTCAACGTATGTAAATGGATTCGAACCTTTTTTATTCTGTGTAAACAGATGTTTATTAGCTGGAAATTAGCTGAGCTAATGAAAAGTGGCCGCTCTATTGTACAACGCTCACCTTTCATTAGCTGGAAGGCGCGTGGCTGTTCATAGGCACCAGAAGAACACCAGTTGCAAAAAGCAGCTGAAGCCTGTTTCTGGATTTATGATACCATGTCGGAATCGCAGTTGGAACAGGAACATGGCCAGAACACGATATGAAAGGATTCTGACCTATGTAGTGGGAAGTACTTCATCTTGTAAAAAGAACGGTTTTATGGTATTCTTACCTTAGACAAGGAGCAGAAAGCAGGTGAACCGATGGCAGAAGTCGAAACGCAAAACAACCTTGATTTTGAGCGCAAGCATGAGGAAGATTTGCGGCGTATCCGTGATTTTCGGCTCATGGATGATAACTTTATGAGCAAGGTCTTTGAGGATAAGCCATGTGCGGAATTCTTGCTCCGGATCATCCTGAATCGGGATGATTTAAAGGTTAAAGAAGTCCATGGGCAGCATGACCTGAACAATATACAGGGCCGTTCCGTGCGACTCGACATTCTGGCAGTGGATCATGAAAATCGTGCCTACAATGTCGAGGTGCAGCGCAGTGACAGTGGAGCAGTCGCAAAGAGGGCAAGATATAACAGCAGCCTGCTGGATGCCAATCTCACCCGAAAGGGCGATGCGTATGACGCACTGAACGAGACCTATGTAATCTTTATCACAGAGAACGATGTGCTGCGGGGTGGACTTCCCATCTACCACATCAACCGCATCATTGAGGAAACCGGAAAACCATTCGGGGATGATGCACATATTATCTATGTAAACTCACAGATCAAAGATGAGACTGCATTGGGTAAGCTGATGCATGACTTCACTTGTACGGACCCGGATGACATGAACTATCCTGTTCTGGCACAGCGGGTGCGTTATTTCAAAGAAGATACGAAGGGAGTGGCAACGATGTGCAGAGCATTTGAAGAAGTGAGAGAAGAAAGTGCAAGGGAAGCAAAGCACGAACAAGCAATCGAAAGTGCAAAAACTATGTTGGCTGATGGATTGCCGTATGAAACGATTGCGCGATATGCAAAACTTCCGATTGAAGAGGTAAAGGCGCTGGATACAAAGAAACCTGCCTGATTTTGATTCGGCCAAGATACTCTTAAAAATAGGCGGCGGCAGCTTTCTGTATGGGAGAGTTGCCGCTGTTTATGTATACTCACAAAAAATCAACCGTCTATTATGTCGAGAATCTTTAAAATAGAGTCTTCTTTGGAATGATATGCAGCATAAAAAGATCTGAATTCATCTTTTTCATCCTTACCATCATGAAGATACTCGTATATCTTCATCAAGCCGGATAATGAAAATGAGGATGTAAGTGATAACACATTGGCAGCACCGAAAGGAGTGCGGATTTTTTTAAGTTGAAATTCATCTTCATCAGAAAAGGTTAAAGCCATTGCTGAATTTTGTGCGTGTGCTTCAAATGATAGACCACCATAGATTCCTCGATAATATTCTTTTTGGAGGCCAACTGCCTCCATTAACTCTCGAAAATTTGAGGCATTGCCGCAAATTTCATACCAGTGTATGTAAGACTTCTTTTTGTTTTTGATTAGTTTTTCTTTCCTTTTTTGATCTACAGCTTGAAAGACGGCGTTAGAAGCAATCAACCTCTCAAAGGATGCCTTCTTTCTATTGCATTTTTCTTGAATTTTAGAAAAAGTCTCATCTGTTTCAACGGCATGAATTAACTTGTTTTCCTCAGTGTTAGGATTGAAGTATTGCGCTCCTAGTTCAAGTTCTTCGTAATGATGTTCTAAAAAATAGGAGGCAGCTCGTTCGGCAATGTTATCGTCCAATATAAATTCTAGACTTACAATGTTTTCTATCAGACTTCGTAGAATGATTTCAGCTTGTGAGAAAGAAGAAATCGAAAAAAGTGCATTGATTGCATCTAGTTGCTCCATGATTTTTCTGATAAATGTGCAAATGATGGTGTCAACAAAGTAGTCCTGGCTTGAGGTTCCATATCGAAGTTCATTTTCAAGCTCTCCATACTTTGTTATGAGGGCATCAAGTAGTGAACTGGCATCTTCAAGAGTTCTACTAATTGCAGGATTTTCTTTTATATCAAAAAAGAAGTCGCTAAAAGTATGAAGATAATTATCAACCATAAAATTATTTACTACCTCCTCCATTAACTGAATATTACACTCTTGTGAAGAGTGTATCATTTTAGAAACCGATGTGCAAGATACGGAAAAGTAAAACAGCGGCAGTTTTCCCAATCGGAAAGCTGTCGCTGTTTATGTATAGGGGCTTATAAGTTCTTTGCAAGATTTTTGATGAGTTCGGCCATAGAGGGGTTGGCCAGCAATTTGGTAAGTGCTGCTGCCGCGTCGGCATCGACCGCACTGTTTTCAGGGATGGACTGCGCTGTTTGATGGGGCATTTCAGGCTCTGCGCCATGATGATGGTAGAAGAAATCATCAAAACGCTGTGCATTCAGACGCCGATCATCATCCAAGATATGTGCATACTGCTCTGTGACCATCGAAGCCTGTGCATGGCCGGAGTCACCCTGAACAGCTTTGATATCACCGCCGTTCAGTTTGAGTTTGTATGTAATACTGGAGTGTCGGAAGCTGTGAAAGACCACTTTAGGGAGATTATTTTTTTCAATCAACCGCTTCAATGCACCGTTGATGGTAGACTGCTCGGTTGGCATTCCCAATGGGCCGGCAACCACAAGATTGTAGTCGGTATATTCTGCACCCAGTGCTTCCTTTGTCATATCCTGCTCTGCTTTGAATTCAACGAGCATTTCAGCGACCGTTTTGGGCAGGAAGATGGTTCGGATACTGCTGTCTGTTTTGGGGCTTTTCAGAACCTGAACCGTGGTACAGCGGGAACTCAGTGAGGGAAAACGAGTGATGACATTTTTGTTTTCCAAGGCGTTCAGTGAAGCAACGTCCACACGCTGAAGTTCTTTGTTTATGTAAATGGATGCGCGTCCTGCATCAATGCTTTCGGGGGAAATATCCACACAATCCCAAGTCAGACCGAGCAGTTCGCCCAAACGCAGGGAGCAAGAGAACGAGAGGTTGATGCACAGCCGCAGCTTCGGATCATCACAAACTTTCAAAGCATGAAACAGCGTTTCGGCTGTCCAGATATCACGTTTCTTGGAAGTGTACTTGGGCAGGGTAGCGTAAATGCAGGGATTCTTTTCCATGAGTTCCCATTTTACAGCCTGCTCAAAGGCGCTCCGCAGAATCTTATGAACCGAACGGACTGTACCGGGGGAAACAAACTGGTGCTTCCGCTTCCCACACATAGGGTCAGCAGCCTCATATTTGAGCAACCGCTGATAATACCCCTCGATCACGCGGGTGGAGATATCCTGCAACTTCATCGAGCCGATGAGCGGAGCTATGTAATTGGCAATCAGTGCAGTGTTTGCCTGATAGGTTGAAAGTGCCCATTTGCTTTTTCCATAGAGGGCAACATATTCAGGAAGCAGGTCGTTAAGGGTTTTGCACTGCGGAACTACAAAGGTTCCAACTGATTCCTTGTATTCGACCTCTTTCTTGCGATTCTTGGCATCCGAAAGATCGGTGAAGGTTTCCCACTTCTGCTTGGGGGTGCCATTTGCATCCTTATAGGAATAGACAACACAGAAATTATTGTTGCGCTTGATAATGCTGGCCATTATGTATCTCCTTCTACTTTACGTTTGGATTTTAGAACATCATCAAAAACATCTTTTCGGACGCGTTTTGCGCGCCCTACATCAATTGTGGGGATTCCTTCCTCACGAATCCATGTAACAAGGGCGGTGCGGCTGATGCCGTAGAAGTCTTGAATCTCTTGAAAACTGTAATATTTGCCGCTTTTGGGAGATTGCAGTTTCAATGGAGGTTCTTCTGGAACATCTTCGGCCTGTGGCTGAACCTGATATGTAGATTGACTGAGAAGCCATGCTTCAAAGCTGGCTTTGGTAATGCGCCGCCTGTCGGCCACGCGCTCAATAACGAAACAGTCTCGGTATTTTTTACAGTCGAGAATCCAGTAGACCTTTTCTCTTGGAATACCGAGCAATTTTGCCATTTCTGGGATGGAGATGGTTTGTGCTTCAATCTTCCGGTCACGCTCTCGATCAGCCGCAGTGCGGTGGCGGCTTTGTGACCGATACCAACGCTCAAATTCCTCTTTCGGAATCCGCATCCAGAAGTCTACCGTTTCTGCTTTCAACTTTCCCTGACGGATGAGTGTATAGACAGTGTCAGAGTCTACCTTTAATATTTCAGCAACTTCCAAAACAGAATATGACCGCTTGCAAAGTTCCTCGCCCGGTGGAGGACCATTGACCTTATGGTATTTGACCTGATTGGCGTACCATTTTTCAAAACTGGAAATAACGATACGCATTTTGTCGTTTATCAGAATGACGTCAAAGAAATTCTTATGAAGCAGCCAATAACTATCCGTTTTGCCGAGACCGAGAAGATGCTGCATCTCACGAACCGACATGGTTGTTTTAGCGGTGGTAGGTTCGGCTTTTCCGTATAAGGTAGCCGAAATATTCTGCACATCATCCATGAAGGACACCTCCATCTATGTAAAAACTTAGCCGGGATTTCTCGTCCCGGCTAAAGAATAGCAGATTTCGCTTGAAATGTTGAGGATGTCAAACAGCAGGATTGGGTTCGATAATGCCATCGTTCAGCCACGCATCGAAGCTGGTTTTGGAGATACGATAGGCACCACCAACTTTGAACCAGCGGAATTCATTCTGTTTCAGCAGACGACAGACGGTGGGGCGGCTTAAAATCAGCATTGCCATCAGATCTTCAATCGTGTAACAGCGGATATCCTGTACTATGGGCGTGGGGGTGGAAGATGCAGTAGGCATTTTTTCTTCACAATTATTCATGGGATAAAACCTCTTTGATTATACACTGAGTTAAAACTTGAGCGGCAGTGCGGTCCGGCGGCTGCCACCATTATAAATAGTATAGACCTGCTGAAGGTACTTCGTCTTGCCGGGAAGGCTTACGCCTGCGGTTCGAGCAAGGCGAAAAATCGTGAACGCATCGACCTGCCGCAGTTTGGCAATCAAGCGGCCTTTGTTATATTCGGAGTGATACAGTTCTACAAAGCGGCAGATGCCGAGCAGGTTTGCGGAACTCATGGAATCAGGTTCGCCGTTCCAAGCGTTCAGCAAAATATCAAGGGATTCGATATACAGTTCCGGCCCCAGCCGGATGAATTCGTGATAGGCGGTTGCAATGCAGCTGATCCGCTGCTTGCCTCGGCCTTCTTCAAAAGAAAGATGAACGCCAGCCAATTCGGTGGCCTGCTGGAATGCAACGGCAGCAGGCTCCCCTGCAAAAATCAGGGCACGGAGCTTCTGCCCGGCACTCAGCCGTTCCGAAATGCCTGTCTGCTGTGCAAACAGGAGGGCTTCTTCCTGCTCGGTCATGTTAAAGTAGACCTTGCAACGAATCTGCAGATCGTCACCACCGTTCAGGAACTTCCGGGCAGCGATGGTGTTCTGCCCGTCCATCACATAGTAGTGACCATCCCGGAAGCTGATCTTCGGTTCATTGGCAACCCGCTCATCGAATTCTTTTGCGATGCGGGCAACACGAGCGGGGTGAAGAGCACGCTGGTAAGTATCGCGCGGAACGATCAGCTCACTGCTGTTCAGGCACATCTCATGGTAAGGTTTTACAACTGCGTTCATCATAAAGGAACCTCCTTCTTCTTTTGCAGAAAATCAATTCCTGATTGGATAATCGAACCGATTTTCTTCTTTTCGTTATCGGATAAGCGGAAAGCAGAATACCGTTCATAACAGATATTCCAGCGGAACATAAGCGATTGAAGTGCATCATCCAGTTCTGCGACCATGAACTCAACAGAAGATTCTGTCGGGGTGGAGAGCATCCTTTCCGATATCTGCTCAATGCTATGTAGATCGCCTTTTGTATGCTTGGCGAGAGCAGGGGGCTGACTGTTCAGCACCCGAAGATTTTGAAACTGCTGAGAGAGCAGTTCTTTTGCAGCGGCGAGAACATCCTCCTGCGGAGGAGCCGTAAGGTATTTTCGGAATGACTTATACCCAATGAACCCAAAGCTGTATTGCAGACACACTGACACTTGCCGCATTTCATATTTGGACAGGTGCCCAAGGTAGCTTAACACTCTGGATTTATCTGCGGGGCGCGGACTTTCGCAAATCGCCATAGATGGCGCACTCAAAAAACGATTGTGCAGAATAAAATGCGTTGGCATATTTCGCTTTTTGATCTGTGTTGTCAGCGGAACGACCAGAAGAACATTGGAATAAAAATTACCGTCATCGTTCTGGACAACAATAGCAGGTCGGATGCCGCCCTGCTCGGAACCGCTGTAAGGGTTCAAATCCATCATGTAGACATCCCCGCGCTTGTACATCCAGTTTGCGGGCATAGGCGGATACTCTTTCTCTTTTTTGCCTCGTGTTGCCAATTTAGATTTCTCCTCTCTATCCGTATATGTAACAGTGGGCTGCTCGCACAGCCCACCCTACTATCTCAAACAGCAAATTGCTGTGATTTATAGTTCTATACCTTTCCGTATTTGTCCCCGACATCCCCGGAAA
>OGHF01002186.1_pt1 | contig 10440 bp, 9 predicted proteins | sample 1571481 | NCBI WGS metagenome assembly OGHF01 (sample SAMEA2581952, study PRJEB24529) | metagenome | biome: Human gut stool | place: China | collected 2011
GGATTAAGGAATGTCTGTCGGCTGTCGTTTCATGGGTGTTTATTCTATACGGAGGAATGGAAGCCGTGTGGGGCATCCGTCAGGTATATGGTTTCACCTATTCCAACCATTCCCTCTATGCCTTGACCGGTTCATTCTATAATCCCGGTCCTTATTCAGGCTACCTTGCCATGATATTCCCTATCTGTCTGTATGAATGGTTAAAGCGGAAAGAGTTTAAGAAAACCATACCTTACTATATGGCTGTGGCTGGAATGCTATTGATTCTTTGTGTGTTGCCTGCCGGAATGATCCGCTCGGCATGGATGGCCACAGCGGTCTCTTCCGTTTATGTTTGCGGTATGCACTATAGGGTGGAGTTGAAGAATTATATCTGTCACCATCGCAAGAAGACGATGCGTTTTGCCATATCATTACCGACTATGCGATGAGAAGGTAAAACCTCAGGGCTATTTTAGGAAGAATGTCTTTTCCTCCCATTCCTCTACCGTCATGATTGCCGATGAAAAACTGATTCCAATTGCCGTTACTCTGCGTGTGTCATTCAGATAGGGGGTGGCATATCCTCTTTCCTCTATCTGTTTCAGAGCTTCGGACGCCGTACCATCCAGCTTAAACTCGAATATATATACATAATCCCTTGTTTCCAAAATACAGTCCACCCTTCCTCTTGCCTGAGTTTTTTCCACATGCAACCGGCAGTATACTCCCAGCAAACGAAGAATCAGATAGAAAGTATATTGAAAATGCTTTTCTGTCGCCTCAACCGTCTTTATCGAGCCATGAGAATTATACGGTATATCGGCAAGGAAAGAAGTTAATACAGTGCAGAAAGCTGTAGTCTCCCCTTCTTCAAGCAAAATGACGGCATCTACAATCCAATTGGAAATCTCGGTATCTTTGGGCTTTAAATAATTGGCCGCCACCATGGTCAGGAATCCCTTTTTAACTTCATTATTCGGAAAATCCAGCAGGTAGCGGTTTCTCCGTGGATCATATTCCTTGATAGTCAGATAGCCGCTCTGATAAATCATGGGCAGTGGTTTTTCCACATCTGCCTTATAGTCCACAAACATCGAAGGGTCATAGTAGTGCCCTGTCAATTCATTCATTTGCTCATGGTTATGCCGCAGAAGTTTGACTAAATAGGTAGGAGTACCCGATGCGAACCAATAATCGCGGATATCATTCATATAAAAGGCATTGAGCAAACTGAAAGGGTTATAGACACCGACTAAGTCACTGCCAAAATGATAACCGTCGTATTGCATTTTGAGCACTTCTTTCGTTTCCTCTATTGTATAGTTGAACTTATTTGCCAGATTTGCAATAGGCTCCGCAAAATAATATTCCAGTTCTTCCTGAGTTATACCGCACAACGCCTCGTAACGATTATTCATGCTGATATCTATAGGCTGGTTGAATCCGCTGAACACACTGACCTGCGAAAACTTTGTCACTCCTGTCAGCAATACAAACTTCAGGTATTCATCAGCCCCCTTGAAAGTGGAATAGAAAGCTTTCAAAACTTCACGGTTGGTGTCTTCCAGGGGAGTATCAAGAATAGGCTTGTCATACTCATCTACCAGCACCACGGCCCGGCGGCCTGTAAGTTGATACGCCTGACCTAGTAATTGTTCAAAACGCTTGCCCAAAGGTGCCTGATGAGAAGTTTCTCCATATTGTTTTTCCCAACTTTCCAAATAATATTCTATGGCAGCTTCCAATTTTCCATTCTCCGTGAAATTCACCCCATTAAAATCCACCTTGAACACAGGGTACTGATACCAATCCTTTTCCAGATCTGCAATAGCCAAGCCTTCAAAAAGTTCCTTCCGTCCCTTGAAATAAGCATCCAGAGTACTCACCAGCAAACTCTTTCCAAAACGCCGGGGACGACTCAGAAAATATGTCGTACTCACAGATACCAACTTATAAATCAAAGCTGTCCTGTCCACATAGACAAAACCATCTTCACGCATCTTGTCAAAGCTCTGTATACCAATGGGATATTTCATCATTCTCTTTTTCTTAAACGGATTGTTAGTGCGAAGATAACGATTTATCTTCGCATCAACAATAAAAGTTGGAAAAAAGCTCATTCATCCATTTGAAGAAATAACCAGACGGTATCCTTTTTTAGGTTCTGTTATAATCTGATATTCTGGAAAGTTCTTTATTGAGGATTTAAGGGTGGAAATATGATTATGTATTTTATTGTCGGGCTTGTCCTCTTGCGGCCAAAATACATTCTTTATGTCTTCTTTGGTTAGAAAATGTTCCGGTGCATTGATGAATAGTAACAGCAGATTGAAATCCGCAGGTGCTATGGGACACGGCTGGTCGTTGATATACAATTTCTGACTTTCCAGCTTTAAAACCATCTTTTCAAATCGTGTGCACTTCTGACTGGCAGGGATATCTTTTTCCAGCGGCTTTTTCAGAAATGACAAAGACACCCATACCAAGACGATGAAATAGGCGATGATGCTCCATAACACTTTTGGAGTAGTATGTTTTACTATTTCTGTCCAATGAATCATAGCCCATGCCTGTACGCCGGCACTTCTTTTTGCATCTATTGTTTGTACAGGGGTGACAAGGGCCGACTGAAAGGAGATTGAATCATTGTCACTAAATGCCTTTTCCTTGTTGTGGCGGTAAATGATTCCCGTCTTTATAGCAGAAATCCCATTCTTTTCCCATTCTTCTTGGAAGATCTTATTGAATTTGTCAGGATTGACAGGGATAATCTTTGTCATCACATACTGGTTGACCGATTGGGTAGCCAGTGACTCATGGATGCTGTCTTCAAAATAAATGGTTTCCATGCTATCACCGCATTCTATTTGAACACCTTTTACCTTTCTGCCTAAAGGACGATAGCTAACAAGTATTTTGTTTAATCGTTCCTGATAATCAATGTTGATCGTTTCACGTAGGCTGTCCTTCATTGTTATCAGAACATTTGTTTTTTCATCTTTAAAAGCAACATAAGATAGTAGGATGAATACAATCCATCCCAATACAATAAAACTTAACTTGAGTAATTTTGCTAACTTTTTCATGTCTCCTGCTTGTGATACATTGCAAAGGTACATTTTTTTTGTGAGAATTAGATTCATAATCCGGAGAGAATATGTGACTTAATAGCATGATTCACATAATTGGAGCTAAATTGTACCTTGATGATTTTTTCGATGAAATGGGTGTTTTTAGAACCTTAAGAAAACTTTAAGATCACCTTAAGCTGAATTTAAGGGGAAAAGTTTGTACGGTTGATAAATGTTCTCTACTTTCACGTAAAAATGATAAACAAATGAAAAAAGCAATTATGTTGTTTACCACTGTTATAGTAATGGTGGTAGTGGTTTGGGAAAAGACCTCCGGAAAGGCGGTAGAGAGTAAACTCCTTTTAGATAATGTGGAGGCATTGGCGGCTGGAGAGTTTGGACGTGATACATGCCTAGGTAGTGGAAATGTTACTTGCAGTACCGGAGAAAAAGTGGAATATGTTCTTAGACCTTTTAGCTTGGATTAGTCAATGAGATGCCTTTGTCTATTACTATGCGTACTTGCTCTGTTTTCCTCCTGCAAAGAATCTGAAAAAGATAAAATCGCTCGTTTGGTTGAGGAATGGGAGGGGAAAGAAATTCTCTTTCCTGCCCGTTCCGTCTTTACTATTCAAGGGAAGGATACGGTGAATTTTTCTTTTGTCGATGCAGACTATAAGGTAGTGACATATATCGATTCAGTAGGATGTACCAGTTGCAAGTTACAATTGCCTCGCTGGAAGCTGTTTATGCAGGAAGTGGATTCAACTCTGAACCGTCCTGTTCCCTTTGCATTCTATTTTCATCCGAAAGATATGAAAGAACTGCGTTATATTACCCGTCGTGATGCATTCACCTATCCTGTTTGTTTCGATGAAATGGATGATTTTAACCGATTGAACCATTTTCCGGGAGAAATGACTTTCCAAACATTTCTATTGGACAAAGATAACAAGGTGGTGGCTATAGGCAATCCGGTTCACAATCCGAAGGTGAAGGAACTCTATCTGAAGGTATTGACAGGTGGTGAAGTTGTAAAAGCGGAAACGCCGATGACGAAAGTCATTCAGGATGTGGAAAGTATAGACTTCGGTTCATTTCCTCAGTTGGAGAAGCAGGAACGCAAGTTCACGTTGACCAATACGGGGCAGCATGTGCTGGTGATATACGATGTTATCACTTCTTGTGGCTGTACTAGGGTAAATTATAGTAAGGAAGGTATCCGTCCGGGAGAAAAAGCGGTGCAGACAGTGATTTATGAAGCCGAAAAGGCTGAACATTTCAGCAAGACGGTTACTATTTATTGCAATGCGGATAATTCTCCACTTCGTTTGAAGATAACGGGAAATGCTGAATAAAGATGAAGTATGAACTAATGAGAGTAAAAAAACGGATGGAAAGAAATCCTTTTTCTTTGCTGGAATCAGATTCTTTCCACCCTGTGGCCCTCTCCTAAAAGAAAGGAGGTTAAGTCCGATGCAAAAGTAATGTAAAAATCAGAATAAGCAAGCAGTAGTCTCGCTTTTTCTGCGGTGGAGTTCTTTCCGATAAAAGATGAAAACATAAGTAACAATCATCTTTAAAACTAGAAACAAGATGAAAAAGAAAATATTGAAAGTAACTTTGGTTGCTGCATTTGCTTTGATTGCAGGATTTAATGTGTATAACGCTCAGCAATCGGATGTAATGTCTGATTTGGCTTTGGCTAATGTGGAAGCGTTGGCTAGTGGTAGCGAAGGGGGAGGACTTCCTTGGAAAGGTTATTATTCTAATTGGGATAAGGGTTGTTGTTCGCCAGGAAAATGGAATGATGAATGTTCTGGTTCTTTTTCTCCTTGCTGATACGAAAAATGATATGAAGATACAATACCTTGGACTTTGTAGTAAAAAGATGAAAAAGTATAGTTATATATTCTATTACTTTTTGTTGTTGGTGTCATGCGAAAATACTGATAAACAGAATACGATAGATATTGATTTAAGTAAAACGGATTCATGTATCGCATATTCCATGTTTGTAAAATCGGTAGAGAATCTGGACTTGCACATAACAGACGGTCTACCGATTACCGGTGTCGAACGTTTGTATTTTGATGAAAGTACAATCTTTGTGAAAGATAGCGGCCGTGAGGGTATTCTTGTATTTGACAAAGAAAGCGGCAATTTACTGAAAAGGGTAAATCCCTTTGGCGAAGGACCAGAAGAAATAAAACGTATTAGTTCATTCTGCTTGGACACTTATCATAAAAAGATATGTATTTTTGATCAGAGTGATATGAAAGTCAAAATGTATGATTTTTCAGGAAAGTATGCCTCTTCTTATCCTACTGATATGTTTTTCATTGACATGGCAAAGCTGGATAAAAATAGTATGACTTACTTTTATCCCATTTATGCAGAAGAACAATTTTATGGCATTTGGTCTTCCGATTCTTTAAATCAATTGAAGAAGCAGGTAAGTTCTCATGTAACGAAGGAATGTATGTTCCATTATTTTCCTATGCTTTATAATATGAATGACACCTGTGTTTATTATTACGACAGGAATTGGAATGAAATATCTGTTGTCACTTCAGATAGTATTCAAACACTATATAGCTTGGGTGTGAAACAACGTATTCCGTTGTTTAAAAAAGGGATAAGGAACATTACTCCTCAGGAGTTGGATGGGTATGCCATTCTTCATAATTTTGCTTATTCTGATAATTTTATCTTATGTTCTTTCCATACATTTGACAAGAATGATATAAGGAAGAAAAATATAACATGGGTGTTGCTTGATACAAGAACAGGAAAGGTAACGATATCGAAAAAAATGAAGAATGATTTGATGGCTGAAGGTGAAATTGAGAATAATTCATTATTTTATATGAATAATTATACTTGGTTGCGAGTAGACGATTCATTCGAAGATTTAATTCGTTTGAAAATATTACATTTGCAATAAGCTAGCTGGGAATCTGATGGTGATAGATATTGTTCCAATTCAGGATATAAATGTGTAATAAAATACACTAATGGTATTTCAATAACAGTTGATGATCGTTGGCCATAATTATTTTTTTAACCGGTTCGTTATATGGATATTTTCCTTTTATTTGATTGGAAACATTCTATGTAATGACCGGTTGCTTGTGAATTTAGTATGTTATAAATAATCTATGTATGAAAAAATGTATAAGAAATTTTGTTGTTATTCTGGGCGTCATATTCTTTGTGGCGTGTGGTAATAAGGTGGAATCGGTCTATCAAGATGAGACTTGTATAGAGTGGGGGGACTTCGAAAGTCAGGAACTGACTGGCTGTGAAATAGCATTTGATGAACCTGTGATGCAACCTAATCAATTGGTTGTAATGGATACATTGTTGATAACAATTAACAGGAAGACGGAGAAACTTCTCCATCTCTTTAACTTGAATACCAAGAAGAAGATAGGTGAACAAATGACGATGGGGGAGGGACCCAATGAGATGATTTCCCCTAGTTTCATTTTGGGGCAAGATTCAGTGAGACTATATGATATGGTGACTTCAGCAGTTTGTACGTATGGAGTCGGTGAGTTCGTTTCTGCTCCGTCTTTAGTTCCGTCCCGGCGATATAAATTGAGTGAGGCTGATTTCTTTAGTGAGCTTGTTCTGCTGAAAGATAAACTGGTCGGCGTCTCTCATCGTCCGGACGCTCCTTGTTACATGTTCAATGCTGCCGGACAGAAGATAGGAGCGGTAGGAAACTACCCCGAGGGTCCGGAAGCCTATACAGATTTGGAACGGGTGGATGCCTATCGTGCTATTCCCGCTAGTAATGGGAATGATCGTTTTGCTGTCTGTCATTTTTTTACTGATTTGATAGATATTTATAGTGACAGCGGAAAGCTGGTAAAACGACTTTATGGTCCGGAACATTTCTTTACACGTTTTACGGAGTTTAATGATGGTGTTCAGATAGGCAGTCGTCCTAATCCTGACTACTATCGTGATGCCTTTTACAGTCCGGTTGGTGTAGGAGATGAATTATGGGTGCTTTATAATGGAAAATTTGTAAACAAACCTGGATACAATTTGCTTGCCAAGGATATTTTGGTGTTCAGTTGGGAAGGGGTTCCATTGCGGCATTATATCTTGAACGATGGCGTTTCTCGTATTGCGGTGAATCCTGAAAAACGCAAAATATATGGCATAAGTAGCGATCCTGAATATCATATAGTGGAATATTCTTATTAAGTCGCATTTATTATGGATAAATGGAGATCATATTGTTCGGGTATTGGTATATGCTTGATTTTGATAGCTGTTATCGGTATATGTGCATTGCATGACCAGATTTATATGTGGAGTTTGGGGAATATTTCAGACAGATATCGGCAGGGCATGAATGCTTATAGAGAGCATGACTATGATGAGGCACGGAATAGGTTCATACCATTGGCAGGTATAGATTCGGCTTCATATGCCCAATATCTGTTGGGTGACATGTACTACCGTGGCCTTGGTGGAAGGGTGGATTATGAAAAAGCGTTTGCGCTATTTGAAAAATCAGGAGAGGCTGGTAATATGAATGCCTGTAATAATCTGGCTTTCATGTATGCCTATGGTCATGGCGTTTCCGAAAACCTGTCTAAAGCTAAAAAACATTTTCAGTATGCAGCCCAACAAGGAAATCCTCAGGCTCAATTGGGGCTTGGTACCCTTTATCGTTTGGGTCTTGGGGTGCAGCTTGATTACAGGAAAGCCATTCAGTGGTATCGCCGTTCAGCCTCTCATGGTGATTCTGATGCGATGAATAATTTGGGTTATATGTTTTTCAACGGTCTGGGTGTCCTTCCTGATGTGGAAACCGCCTTGTATTGGTTCGGGAAGTCGGCGGCTGTCGATAATCCTGTAGCGCAATACAATATAGGCGTGGCTTATAGCTTGGGCAGAGGGGTGGAAAAGGATTTGTCAGTTTGTGCGTCATGGCTTGAGAAGTCGGCTTTGCAGGGGAATGCCCCCGCACAATATAATTTGGGCAGAATGTATTTTTGGGGCAAGGGTGTCGCTAGAGATTCCGTAAAGGCTATGTTATGGTATAAGGAAGCGGCGGAACGGGGACATGTAAAAGCAGCCGAGTCTTTTGCAAGAATAGAAAAAAACATGCGGATAGAAGATGCTGATTCTATCTTTTCTCTAGATATGCAGGTGGGGCGATAAATCTAGTCTATGCCGGAAAGGTCAACTATGTGCTTTGTCTATATCCGGTATTTTTAATAAAAATAGTATGGGAAAAGCAATAAACAGGTTTTGTATTCCTTTTTTGTTTGCCTTATTGGCTTGTACTAATGAAACAAAGCAATTGGATATTGCTTTGCAACAGGCAAAAGATAATAAAGAAGAATTGGAGAAGGTGTTAACGCATTTTGAAAATGATAGCTTGAAATACCGTGCTGCATGTTTCTTGATTGAAAATATGCCTTATCATGATTATTATGAAGGAAAGGAACTGGAAAAATATTTGAAGTATTTTGAAGTTTATTCCGATGGAAAACATAAACCTCAGCAAATAGTCGATTCGCTAAAAAAGGCTGATGGAGCATTTTCTCTTCGTTTACTATCCCATAAGTATGATATACAAAATATAGATTCGGCACTGCTTGTTCATAATATAGAATGGGCATTCAAAGTCTGGCAGGAACAGCCGTGGGGAAAGAATGTTTGTTTTGATGACTTTTGCGAGTTTATATTGCCGTATAAGATAGGAGATGAACCTCTTACTGAATGGCGAGAGCAATTATACAATAGATATAATCCGTTGCTTGACAGTATACGCTATCTCCCAGAAGCCGAAGACCCGTTGTTTGTAGCTCAATTTTTAATAGATGAATGGCAAAAGAGACCCTATAATTGGACAATGTCTTTTCCTGAAGGGCCACATCTGGGACCTGCCACAACTGAATTAAAAGCCGGTTCTTGCAGGGAATTTACAGATGGGGTAATCTATATACTTCGCTCTGTTGGCATTCCTTGTGGTACAGACAAGACAATAATGAGAGGAGATAACAATGCGTCTCATTTCTGGGCGTTTGTATTGGATAAAGATAGAAAGACTTATGTGACTGAGCCTGTTATATGGACTGAGGCTACGAAATCAAGGATTATGATGGCTAAGGCACATCGTGTCACTTTCGGGGTAAATAAAGAATGGATGGAAGAATCTGGGGATATTTCCCGGATATATCCTACTTTTAGAAATGCCTGTCTGCAAGATGTCACGTCTGTTTACAATGATAGTGCCAATTATCAAATAACGATATCTGCTGATGATATGTATAACAGAATAGATAGGAGTGAATTGCTTTATTTGTGCTTGTCTAATCGCAATCAGTGGGTGCCTGTGGACTTTGCATTGATGCAAGGCAATGAGGTATGTTTTAGAAATGTAGGGAGTGATGTGGTCTGTACGGTAGCTACATGGAATGGAAATACCTTGCAAATACAATCTGACCCGTTTTTAATAGAGAAAAATACCGGTAAACTGAAATTTTATCATGCGGAAAAGGAAAGGTTAAATGTAAACTTGTATAGCAAGTTTTATATTTCTGAAGGGTATGATTTGGTATATCGTATGAAGGGTGGCGTTATAGAAGGTAGTAACCGGGTAGATTTTGTGAATGCTGATACTATCTATTTTATGGAGAAAGCTCCTCAAAGATTGTGGACTACAGTATATCCGGAGAAAATAAAGCCTTATCGATATATTCGTTATAAGGGGCCGGCAGGAAGTTATTCGAATATTGCCGAATTGGCTTTGTATGATAATAAGGAGGATTCGGTGGCATTAACCGGTAAAATAATAGGAACACCCGGTTGTTGGGATGGTGACGGTTCCCATGAATATACAAATGTTTTTGATGGTGACCCCTATACATCTTTTGATTATAAATATGCTGATGGGGGCTGGACTGGTTTGGATTTAAAAAATTCTCATGTGATACGTAAAATAGTATATGCTCCTAGAAATCGGGATAATTTTATCCGGAAAGGAAATAATTATGAACTGTTTTATTGGAATGTGGGAAAATGGGAGTCTTTGGGAGGGCAAACAGCCGGTTCGGATGTCTTGCAATATAATGTTCCCAAAGGGTTCGTTGTTGTATTTGAAGAATCATACTCGTGGAGATGCTGAGAGAGTCTTTGAGTATGTAGATGGTGAGCAGGTATTTCGATAACACGTTGTACTTGAAAAAATAATCAAACAAAGAATTGAATATTGCTTTATCTGAAAGTATTGACAGGTGATAAAGTTATAAAAGTGGAAACACCGATGACGAAAGTTAGCTTAACTGTAGAAAGCATAGCCTTCGGTTCATTTCCTCAGTTGGAGAAGCAGGAACGCAAGTTCACGTTGACCAAT
>OGHF01002187.1_pt1 | contig 10439 bp, 8 predicted proteins | sample 1571481 | NCBI WGS metagenome assembly OGHF01 (sample SAMEA2581952, study PRJEB24529) | metagenome | biome: Human gut stool | place: China | collected 2011
TCGCATCGTCTCCGTTGAGCGCCGCAGGCCAGTTCGCGTTACGTGACGAATCGCTATTCCCTGTCGACGATGTGGAAGCGTTGGCAAGGCGCATCGATTGGTGGGTCAATCACCCCGATGAACTGTCGAAATGGGGCGAAATCTATGCCGAACACACTAAAGAGCATTATTCGGTGGCTGCTTCCGTGCGTAAATTCGTGGCTATGGAACGCGAGGCGATCGCCGATAATGCCAATAAGCAAATCAATGCGTAACAATCAGCATAAATGGAACCACATGCGTGATAAATGATCGTAACGTAAGCAAAAAGGCGCGGGATGTAATTCCTGCGCCTTTTTGTTGTTTGTCGTAATGATTATTTTTCCGATTGACAGCGACGATGCGCGCTACAGCAATGCGATCAGCTGCTCCACCTGCTCATCGGTGGTGGCCCAGCTGGTGCAGATGCGCATCACCGTGTGCGTGTCGTCGGCCTTTTCCATGAAGCCGAGGCGCACATTGCGCTGCAAACGCCCGGATGTCGCGTTGTCGAGCGTGATGAAGATCTGATTGGTCGGCGCGTCGAAGGTGAGCGTATAGCCACGTTCCACCAGCACTTCGCGAATACGGTCGGCCGCATCGTTGGCGTGGCGGGCGATCCTGCAATACAGATCGTCGGTGAACAGCGTGTCGAACTGCACGCCCAGCAGCCATCCCTTGGCGAGCAGCGCGCCATGTTGCTTGACGAGCGTCACGAAGTTTTTCGGCATATTGCCGTGCGTGAACACCACGGCTTCACCGAACATGGCTCCGACCTTGGTGCCGCCGATATAGAATACGTCCGCGATACGCGCGATGTCTTCAAGCGTCACGTCGTTGCCGGTTGCGGTCAGCGCGTAGCCAAGTCGTGCGCCGTCGATGAACAACGGCATGTCGTACTTCGTGCAGACCTTGCGGATCGCCTCCAACTCGGCCTTGGAGTAGATGGTGCCATATTCGGTGCTTTGCGAGACGTACACGGAGCCCGGGAACACCATGTGCTCGTAGTTGCCGTCCGCATAGAAGGTCTTGCAGAACTCGTCCAGTTCGGTCGGGTCCATTTTGCCGTTGTGCTGGGGAATCGTGAGCACCTTGTGCCCGGAGAACTCGATGGCGCCGGCCTCGTGCACGTTCGGATGGCCGGAATCAACGGTGACGACGCCCTCGTACGGGGCGAGCATGGTGTCGATCACGGTCTGGTTGGTCTGCGTGCCACCTACCAGGAAGAAAATCTGCGCGTCAGGGCAGGCGCATGCTTCGCGGATTTTGGCTTTCGCGCTTTCGCAGATGCTGTCGTTGCCGTAACCCGGATATTGGTTTTGTGCGATTTCGCTGATGCGTTCGATGATTTCCGGTGTTGCCGTGCAGGAATAGTCGTTTTCAAAAGACAGCATGATGCGCTCCTTGTATCTGACCTATGCTGATGACTTGCGACCGGCTGTTTGCTGTATTCAAGCCGTCCGGATAGCAAAAAACCTCGGAATTTCTTCCGAGGTCTCTACCGGGGTGGCCAACGCGGCTCGAACGCGCGACCTTCTGAACCACAATCAGATGCTCTACCAACTGAGCTATAGCCACCATGTTTTCGCTTCATACAGAAGCGCAACAGATGAAAACTATACACGATTTTCCAGCTATGTCTACATCGGCGTGTTGCGCGTGCCTGTCGTCGGCTTGCGCTGTGGATTGTTCATTATGTGAACGGCATATTACACAAATCCGAAACTCACGCGTACCTTGTAGTCGCTGCATGCGTAAGGGTGTGCTGTAATGGCGGTGTGGGCCGTCTCGGAGTGTTTACGGCGTATGCGGATCATCGGCCGAAAAGCTGTGAAATGTGAAGGAAGAGAGATTCATGCAGAAGGTCAAAGCGTTTGGTGATTGGCTCACCAAGTGGTTCACCGCGATTGTGATCGTGTGGGCCGTGTTCAACTATTTCGTGCCGCAGGCAAGCTTGTGGGGCAAATCCTATACCGGTTATTTCCTGGGTATCGTGCTGTTCGGCATGGGTCTTACCTTGACCCTTGACGATTTCAGGCGCATTCTCACCCAGCCTCTGATGGTCATCGTCGGTACCGTGGCCCACTTCGTCATCATGCCGTTGGTGGCTGTGCTGCTGTGCTGGATTTTCCGTCTTGATGGTGCGCTCGCCGTCGGTGTGATTCTGGTCGGCTGCTGCCCGTCCGGAACCTCGTCCAACGTGATGAGCTATCTGAGTCGTGGCGATGTGGCGCTGGACGTGTCCATCGGCATTTTGTCCACGCTGTGCGCGCCGTTCATGATTCCGCTGTTGATGCAGTGGCTGGCTTCCCAGTATGTGTCGGTCCCGGTGGAATCCCTGTTCCTCAATGCGGTCAAGGTGGTGCTGTTCCCGATCGCTCTTGGCGTGATCTGCCATGCTATTTTCGGCGAGAAGATCGAGAAGATTACGGTCGCTCTGCCGATCGTGTCCCAGGTGGCCATCCTGCTTATCATCGGCGTGGTCGTCGCAGCCAACGGTCCGAAGCTGTTCGTGGCTTCCTCGCTGCTTGCCATCCCGGTGGTCATTCTGCACAACCTGTGCGGATACGCGTTGGGCTTCGGTTTCTCCAAACTTATGTACAAGGTATATCCGAAGGGCTTCCGTTATGCACAGCAGAAAGCCATCACCTTCGAGGTCGGCATGCAGGATTCCGCTTTGGGAGCGACTTTGGCGCTGACGTCGTTCGCTTCCAATCCGTTGGCCGCGGTGCCGTCCACGTTCTTCAGCGTTTGGCACAACATTTCCGGTTCCGTGCTGTCCAGCTGGTGGCGTGAGCATGATGACAGGCATCAGATCCATCCTGATTCCGACAATGGCGAGAAGGGCTCGGCTGCGAAGGCCCGCGAAGACGCTGCCGAAACAGCTAACAGCTGACATTCGTCAGTAGATTCCGTCGTCATATTGCGCATTCCCTGAATCTTTCAAAACGATTCAGGGAATGTTTTGTTTTGAGTGGTGCAAACGTGTCATTGTGATGTTTTGTTGCTTTATACTGATGTAGGCAAAATGATTGAAATTATTGGGATTTAAGGGTGTCTTCACCCGTGTTTTTTGTTCGTTTTGGGGTATACTGTAACTGAAGGCCGGAGTTGTGGATCAGTCGAGAATTCGTCAGGTCGCAACGAAGCGCCGATGGCCGTGAGGTTCATGCGCAACGCCTTTAAGATATAACTGAACAATAGCGATTCGAAACAGCGGCAATGGGGTAGTACGGCGCAGGCGCCGGGCCGCAAATGCAAAACAGACAACGAGACTGAAGAGTGCGCGTAAGGTGGCGCGTAGCAAAGAAGTGGGAACCTCCTTCCCGAGTGGATGGCCCCGGATTCGAAAGGATCCGGGGCCATTCCTTTTGCGATTTGCGACACGGCATGTTGGAATGTCTTGGGAATCCGTATACTGATAATTCGTGTGTGCCAACGGCATGCCTTATGTGACAGGCGTGCGGGTTGGGATATCCCGGAACTCGATTGCATCACGCGCAGCAATGCGACGGTGAGAGAGGGATGGGCCATCGGGCCGGTGGACTGTGGCTATCTTCACGATTCAGATGCGTGGAGTGTGGGTGCAGTGCGGCGGTCACACAAAAGCAAGAGAAACCACTGAATCGGAGAATTCAAGTTGCCTACTATTGAACAGCTCGTCCGTAAGGGACGTCAGGCAAAGCCGAAGAAGTCCAAGACTTTGGCACTGAAGGGAAGCCCGCTGCGCCGCGGCGTGTGCACCCGTGTTTACACCACCACCCCGAAGAAGCCGAACTCGGCACTGCGTAAGGTCGCTCGTGTGCGCCTGAGCTCCGGTGTGGAAGTCACCGCTTACATCCCGGGCGAAGGCCACAACCTGCAGGAGCACTCCATTGTGCTCGTGCGCGGCGGCCGTGTCAAGGATCTGCCGGGTGTTCGTTACCACATCGTTCGTGGCGCCCTCGATACCCAGGGTGTGAAGGATCGCAAGCAGGGTCGTTCCCTGTACGGAGCAAAGAAGGCGAAGTAAGAGATATGTCACGTAAAGGACCTTCCAAGAAGCATCAGCTGCTGCCGGATCCGATTTACGGTTCCACTGTTGTGGCACAGCTCATCAACAAGATTCTGCTCGACGGCAAGAAGTCGATCGCCGAAGACATCGTCTACTCCGCTCTCGATATGGTCAAGGAAAAGACTGATCAGGAGCCGGTGGCAGTGCTTAAGCGCGCTCTTGACAACATCCGTCCATCCCTCGAGGTTCGCTCCCGCCGCGTCGGTGGCGCTACCTACCAGGTTCCGGTCGAAGTGAAGCCGGCTCGTGCGAACACTCTGTCCCTGCGCTGGCTGACCGACTTCTCCCGCGCCCGTCGTGAGAAGACCATGGCTGAGCGTCTGGCCAACGAAATCCTCGATGCCTCCAATGGCCTTGGTGCTTCTGTCAAGCGTCGCGAGGATACTCATAAGATGGCAGAGGCCAACAAGGCCTTCGCTCATTACCGCTGGTAATTAGTCGAGAACGAGAGTTAAGGAACACTCATGGCACTAGACGTGCTCAATGATCTCAACCAGATCCGTAACATCGGCATCATGGCTCACATCGATGCCGGTAAGACCACTACCACCGAACGTATCCTGTACTACACCGGCAAGAACTACAAGATCGGCGAGACCCATGACGGTGCCTCGACGATGGACTTCATGGCTCAGGAGCAGGAACGCGGCATCACCATCCAGTCCGCTGCAACCACTTGCTTCTGGAACCGTCAGACCCATGACGAGAAGCAGAAGTTCCAGATCAACATCATCGATACCCCAGGCCACGTGGACTTCACGGCCGAGGTGGAGCGCTCCCTGCGCGTGCTCGATGGTGCCGTTGCCGTGTTCGACGGCAAGGAAGGCGTGGAGCCTCAGTCCGAGACCGTGTGGCGTCAGGCTGACAAGTACGGCGTTCCGCGTATCTGCTTCATCAACAAGATGGATAAGCTCGGCGCTGACTTCTACTACTCCGTCGACACCATCAAAACCAAGCTGGGCGCGACCCCGCTTGTCGTGCAGCTGCCGATCGGCGCTGAGAACGACTTCGCTGGCGTTGTCGATCTGATTCGTATGAAGGCTTACGTCTGGAACGACGTTTCCGGCGACATGGGCGCTCACTACGACACTACCGACATCCCGGCCGACCTGCAGGACAAGGCCGAGCAGTATCGTGCAGAGCTGCTCGACCAGGTCGCAGAATCCGACGAAGAGCTGCTTGAGAAGTATCTCGAGTCCGGCGAACTGACTGAGGACGAGATCCGTAGCGGCATCCGTAAGCTCACCATTAACCGTGAAGCCTACCCGGTGCTCTGCGGCTCCGCCTTCAAGGACAAGGGTGTTCAGCCGATGCTGGACGCCGTCGTCGACTACCTGCCGAGCCCGGAGGACGTTCCGTCCATCGTCGGCTTCGACCCTAAGGACGAATCCATCGAGATCGATCGCAAGCCGACCACCGATGATCCGTTCTCTGCCCTGGTCTTCAAGATCTCTACCCACCCGTTCTACGGCAAGCTCGTGTTCGTGCGCGTCTACTCCGGCGCCGTCACCCCGGGCGACACCGTGCTTGACTCCACCAAGGGCAAGAAGGAGCGCATCGGCAAGATCTTCCAGATGCACGCCGACAAGGAGAACCCGGTCGATGCCGCCGAAGCCGGCAACATCTACACCTTCGTGGGTCTGAAGAACATCACCACCGGTGACACCCTGTGCGACGAAAAGGCGCCTATCTCCCTCGAATCCATGACCTTCCCGGATCCGGTGATCGAGGTGGCCGTGGAGCCGAAGACCAAGGCCGATCAGGAGAAGATGAGCATCGCTCTGGCGAAGCTGTCCGACGAAGATCCGACCTTCCAGGTGAAGACCGACGAAGAGTCCGGCCAGACCCTGATCTCCGGCATGGGCGAGCTCCAGCTCGACATCATCGTCGACCGTATGCGTCGTGAATTCAAGGTGGAGTGCAACGTGGGTAACCCGCAGGTTGCATACCGTGAGACGATCCGCAAGGCCGTCATGAACCAGGAATACACGCACAAGAAGCAGACCGGTGGTTCCGGCCAGTTCGCAAAGGTCTTGATGAACTTCGAGCCGCTCAACACCGAAGAGGGCGAGACCTACGAGTTCGTCAACGAGGTCACCGGTGGCCACATCACCAAGGAATTCATTCCTTCCATCGATGCTGGTGTGCAGGAAGCCATGGAATCCGGCGTGCTCGCCGGCTTCCCGGTGGTTGGCGTCAAGGCTACCGTCACGGACGGCCAGGTCCACGACGTCGATTCCTCCGAAATGGCCTTCAAGATCGCAGGTTCCATGTGCTTCAAGGAAGCTGCTCCGAAGGCCAAGCCGGTCATCCTCGAGCCGATCATGGCCGTGGAAGTGCGTACTCCGGAAGAGTACATGGGCGACGTGATGGGCGATATCAACGCCCGTCGTGGTTCCATCCAGTCCATGACCGACTCCACCGGTGTCAAGGTCATCGACGCCAAGGTTCCGCTGTCCGAAATGTTCGGCTACATCGGCGACCTTCGCTCCAAGACCCAGGGCCGCGCAATGTTCACCATGCAGATGGACTCCTACGCTGAGGTTCCGAAGAACGTCTCCGAGGAGATCATCAAGGCCCAGCGCGGGGAGTGACACGCGCAGCTGTTTTGAAGCCGTAAGTGTCTCCAGTCAGCGGTAAAATCATATACCGCTGACTGGGTTCTGGCTCCAAAGTGGCAAGAAACCCAGAAACCCAGTACAATGTAGCGAGTGTCTTGTGCCGCAAGCGCAAGCCAACTACACGAGACGTCCAGGAGGACAATTACATGGCAAAGGAAAAGTACGAGCGTACTAAGCCGCACGTTAACATTGGTACCATCGGCCACGTCGATCACGGTAAGACTACCCTGACCGCAGCCATCTCCAAGGTCCTGCACGAAGAGTACCCGGACATCAACCCGGCTTACGACTTCAACCAGATCGACGCCGCTCCGGAAGAGCAGCAGCGTGGTATCACCATCAACATCGCCCACATCGAGTACCAGACCGCTGAGCGTCACTACGCTCACGTCGACTGCCCGGGCCACGCCGACTTCGTGAAGAACATGATCACCGGTGCTGCCCAGATGGATGGCGCCATCCTCGTTGTGGCCGCCACCGACGGCCCGATGGCTCAGACCCGCGAGCACGTGCTGCTCGCTCGTCAGGTGGGCGTGCCGCGTATCCTCGTCGCTCTGAACAAGTGCGATATGGTCGACGACGAAGAGCTCATCGAGCTCGTTGAGGAAGAGGTCCGTGACCTCCTCGACGAGAACGGCTTCGACCGTGACTGCCCGGTCATCCACACCTCCGCTTACGGCGCGCTGCACGACGACGCTCCGGATCACGAGAAGTGGGTTGAGTCCGTCAAGGAACTCATGAAGGCTGTCGACGAGTACATCCCGACCCCGACTCACGATCTGGACAAGCCGTTCCTGATGCCGATCGAAGATGTCTTCACCATCTCCGGCCGTGGCACCGTGGTTACCGGCCGTGTCGAGCGTGGTAAGCTCCCGGTCAACTCCAACGTCGAGATCGTTGGTATCCGTCCGACCCAGACCACCACCGTCACCTCCATCGAGACCTTCCACAAGCAGATGGATGAGTGCGAGGCTGGCGACAACACCGGTCTGCTGCTCCGCGGCATCAACCGTGACCAGGTCGAGCGTGGCCAGGTTCTGGCTGCTCCGGGCTCCGTGACCCCGCACACCAAGTTCGAGGGCGAAGTCTACGTGCTGACCAAGGACGAAGGCGGCCGTCACTCGCCGTTCTTCTCCAACTACCGTCCGCAGTTCTACTTCCGTACCACCGACGTCACCGGCGTTATCACCCTGCCGGAAGGCGTTGAGATGGTGCAGCCGGGCGATCACGCTACCTTCGGCGTTGAGCTGATCCAGCCGATCGCTATGGAGGAGGGCCTGACCTTCGCAGTGCGCGAAGGCGGCCACACCGTCGGCTCGGGCCGTGTCACCAAGATCATCGAGTAGTTTCTGCTTGATATCAAGGCACGCTTGAACTAGCGTTTTTTTAGGAAAACCTCCCGAGGCATGTTCGCCGAGGGAGGTTTTCCTATATATGGAAGGCTTGCCGACAAAGTATGCACACCGTGGCATAATGAGCAAGGCTCTTTTAAGCTTTCCCTGTTAGACGAAGAAATAGGTGAGTTAATTTGGCACAGACTACCAATGACATCAAGAACGGTTCCGTCCTGAACCTCGATGGCCAGCTGTGGGCCGTCATCAAGTTCCAGCACGTCAAGCCGGGCAAGGGCCCCGCTTTCGTGCGCACCACCATCAAGAACGTCCTCTCGGGCAAGATCGTTGACAAGACCTTCAATGCCGGCATGAAGATGGAATTCGAAACCGTCGACAACCGCAACCTCCAGTACTCCTACGAGGACGGCGACAACTTCGTGTTCATGGATATGACCACCTACGATCAGATCTACATTCCGAAGACTCTCGTCGGCGATCAGGCCAAGTTCCTGCTGGAAGGAACCGACTGCGTCGTGTCCTTCCACGACGGCACCCCGCTGTCCGTCGAACTGCCGGCTTCCGTGATCCTGACCGTTACCCATACCGAACCGGGTCTGCAGGGCAACCGTTCCAACGCCGGTACCAAGCCGGCCACCGTTGAGACCGGTGCCGAGATTCAGGTTCCGCTGTTCATCGGCGAAGGTGAGAAGGTCAAGGTGAACACCACCGACGGCTCCTACCTCGGCCGCGAGAACTGAGAGTAAGGACGAAAGAAGTTTCATGGCACGTTCCACCGCTCGTAAGAGGGCTCTGAATACGTTGTATGAAGCGGATGAGAAGGGACAGGACATCCTGTCCCTTCTTGCTGAGCGCATTGAGCAGCCCGGCGCCCAGACTCCGCTGCCTGAATACGCCATCGAAATCGTTCGTGGCGTTGCGGAACATATCGCAGCCATCGATTCCACGCTTGACGAGCATTCCACCGGTTGGAAGGTCAAGCGTATGGGCGTTGTCGATCGCAATATTCTGCGTATCGCCGCATGGGAGATCATGTTCAATGATGATGTTCCCAATATGGTGGCCATCGACGAGGCGCTTGGCCTTGCCAAGACGTTGTGTGATGACGAATCACCGGCATTCATCCACGGTCTGCTCAGCGCGGTAAGCGCTGATGCGGATGCCGCTCAAGTGGATGAGCAACCGACCGAACCTTCAGCTGAATAAAGCTGAAAGTTAAGCGATTCGGCCGGGTCGCGAGTCCTAACCGGCCGCTATCCTTGGTACGAATACCTTGACTATAAGGGGGTTTTGGTGAACCAGTATGATTCCGAAGCCGTGATGTTTGACCCTCAAGATGCCGTTCTCGTTCTCGAAGACGGGCAGGTGTATGTGGGTGAACCTTACGGCGCGATCGGCACGACCAGCGGGGAGATCGTTTTCGCAACCGGTATGACCGGATATCAGGAAACGCTTACGGACCCCAGCTACGATCGTCAGATCGTGGTGCAGACGTTCCCACACATTGGGGACACGGGAATCAATGGGGAGGATCCAGAATCCTCACGAATCTGGGTTGCCGGTTATGTTGTGCGCGATCCCAGCCCGAATGTGAGCAATTGGCGTGCCACCGGCAGCCTCGATGACGATTTGGAATCCAATCACATCGTTGGCATCAGCCGAATCGACACTCGCAAGCTTGTACGCCACCTGCGTTCCGCAGGCGTGATGCGTGCAGGTATTTTCTCCGGTGATGCTCTGCTTGACGCCAATGGCAAGCTGCGTACCATCGAATCCATGCTTGACGAGGTCAAGTCCACTCCGCAGATGAAGGGGATGAGCCTCTACGACGAAGTCAGCACCAAAGAAGCCTATACCATCGAGCCGTGTGGTGAATTCGAAGGCAAGGAACCGCTGTTCACCGTCGCCGCGGTCGATCTCGGCATCAAGGCCATGACTCCGCATCGTATGGCCGAGCGTGGCTGCCGTGTACATGTGGTGCCATCCACCATCACGTTCGATGAGCTTGAAGCCCTCAATCCTGACGGTGTCTTCTTCTCCAACGGTCCGGGAGATCCGGAACAGGCCGATCCTGAAGTGAACCTGCTTCGCCAGGTACTTGACGCAGGTCATCCGTTCTTCGGCATCTGCTTCGGCAACCAGCTGCTCGGCCGTGCGCTCGGCTTCGGCACATATAAGCTGAAGTTCGGTCACCGCGGCATCAATCAGCCGGTCAAAGACATGACCACCGGCAAAATCGAAATCACCGCGCACAACCACGGCTTTGCCGTTGACGCGCCGATCGGCGAAACCGTTGACGCGCCGTTTGAAAACGGCAAGTACGGCAAGGTGTTCGTCTCCCACATCGATCTGAACGACGACGTGGTCGAAGGCCTGCAGTGCGTGGACATCCCC
>OGHF01002202.1_pt1 | contig 10391 bp, 9 predicted proteins | sample 1571481 | NCBI WGS metagenome assembly OGHF01 (sample SAMEA2581952, study PRJEB24529) | metagenome | biome: Human gut stool | place: China | collected 2011
CTGCTTACTGGGCAAAACTGGTAAAGATCATCAATTACAATTATGATTATTTCGACGGTTTTGTGATTCTTCACGGAACAGATACAATGGCATATACAGCCTCCGCCTTAAGTTTTATGCTTGAGAATCTGAGTAAGCCGGTGATCCTCACCGGCTCCCAACTCCCTATCGGAACTTTGCGTACAGACGGGAAAGAAAATCTCATCACTGCTATTGAAATCGCTGCTGCAAAAAATCCGGATGGCACTGCTATCGTTCCGGAGGTATGCATTTTCTTTGAAAATCATCTGATGCGTGGTAATCGTACCACCAAAATCAATGCAGAAAACTTTAATGCTTTTCGCTCTTTCAATTACCCGCCTTTGGCACGAGTTGGCATACACATTAAATACGAGCCCAACCTCATTCGTAAACCAGACCCTACGAAGCCGTTAAAGCCGCATTACTTATTTGATAACAATGTGGTTATTTTAACCCTTTTCCCTGGTATTCAAGAGAGTATTGTAACTTCACTCCTTCATGTTCCCGGATTAAAAGCTGTGGTAATGAAAACTTTCGGTTCAGGAAATGCACCGCAAAAAGAATGGTTTATCCGTCAATTAAAGGAGGCTACTGAACGAGGCATTATCATTGTCAACATCACCCAATGTGCTTCCGGAGCAGTCGAAATGGGACGTTACGAAACCGGAATGCATCTCTTGGAAGCAGGTGTTATCAGCGGATACGACAGTACCCCTGAATGTGCTATAACAAAACTAATGTTTCTATTAGGACACGGACTGCCCAACAAAGATATACGATACAAAATGAACTCCTGTTTAATAGGAGAAATCACCAAGTCTTAAGACACCCATTCGATTATTATAATCCTTTGATTCTCAAATCTGATATATCTGTAGATTTGAAAATCAAGGGATTTCTTATCATATAAAAAGTCTTCATCGCACCTACTAGAGCTAAAATAGAACCGAAACGGAAATTCAATTGTTTTTCCTACATAAAATAACAGAAAATACAGCCTAAATATAAGACATGCGGCTATTTTTGCATTAGATTTTGGTTACAAACAATCAAGCAATATTAATTATGATGAAAAAAACAATTCATTTCATGCCAATCATTGCAATAGCAATGGGAGGTATCCTGTTTAGTTGTGTTGACTCGGGGAAGGATTTGTATGATCCCTCCTACGAAACGTCCAACCCAATGGGAGACGGTTTTGCTGCTCCTGATGGTTTTGATTGGAGCACAATCAAAACAGAAAATGTCACAGTCGAAGTTAAAGATGAAGAAGGAGGGTTATATTCCTACTTAGTAGAAATATATACAGAAGATCCTCTTACTAATGAAAACGCATCTGTACTGGCTACAAGGACAGCAAATAAAGAGAATAACTTTAAAGCTACAGCTGCTATCACTCTGCTACCTACGCAAAAAGGTATTTATATAAAGCAGACTGATCCCAGAGGACGTGTAGAGGTATATCTGTTTGATGTGCCGGAAGATAATGACAACTTTACCTGTAAACTCTACTATCAAGAATCTGCTGCTCAAAACAGAGTGTTAATGAGCCGTACCGCTACCACAAGAGCTGTTTCACCCGAGAAACCGGTTTATACTTCCATACCAAGTGAAGCAAAAGAAATTACAGAAATGCAAGGAACAACTTTACTGCGTGACGCTTCCTATAAAATTACCTCTGACTATAACGGTACATTCAAATTTGACGGATATGACGGTGAGATTAAAACCAAAGTTTACGTTGATGCAACATGGACAATTCCGACTACATTCCAGTTCCAGAATGGTATTGAAATCATTGTTATGGACAATGCTAAAATAAAAGCATCCGGAGTGATGACTTTTATAAGAAACTCCATGCTGACTGTCATGGATGAAGGAAACGTTGAAGCCGAAAATATATCATTTACTAACGGAGCACCTGCGGCATTAAGAAACTGGGGTAATGTATCAGTTACAAACACTATGACATTACATTCGGGAGCTACACTCTACAACGGAGGTACTATAACAAGCAAGGACATAGCAATTAATTCAAATACCCAAATTATCAACGACAATAAGATTGAACTTGAAGGAGAGTTTAACCTTCCGTCTAATTTCTCATTAGAAAATAACGGAGAGATTTATGGAAAAAAAATGATTGCAAACTCAGATGCTGTTATCACAAACAAAAATATAATCATTTTTGAGACGATCAGTTTCACTAATCCTACCGTCAACAATAGTTGCAGTATGGAAGCCACTATTTCCTTCTACGCAAACGGAATTAAGTTAAACTTAACCCAAGGATATATCAAGGCACCTAAAATGGAGTTCCAAAACGGAGTTGTTAACTTGAATAACGGCTCTATGCTGGAAGCAACTACAAGACTGGATATACCTCCTGGTTATGCTACGTTCTATGGAAAAGGTGAAAACACCTCTATGATAAAATCTCCCATTATAGCCGGTCAAGGATTTACTTATGACGGCAATTTGGCTATTGAATCAGATAATCATGTAGAGAAAAGTCCACATTGGACTAATTTTCATGTACAGAACGGCGCATATATTACAAAAATAGGAGAATCCAAAGTAACTATCGAAGTTTGTACAGGAACAAAGAACGAAGGAAATAAGGGAGAAGAACCAGAGGAACCTAAATTCCCGATCATAGTGGATGATACACATAATTATGCATATTTATTTGAAGATCAATGGCCATTATATGGAGACTATGATATGAATGATTTAGTCATGATTATCAAAGAAAGAACGATTTCTCTCAATAAGAATAATAAAGTGGAAGAATTCAAATTAAGCATCGATTTAGCCGCTACCGGAGCTACTAAAAGTATTGGAGCTGCTATCATGTTGGACGGTGTTCCTGCCAGCGCAATTATGCAACCTGTTGAATTTAGTGACAACTCTCTTATCAAAAGCTTCAACCTGAACAGTAATAAGATTGAGAACGGACAAGATTATGCAGTTATTCCGTTATTCGACGATGCGCACAAAGCATTGGGAAGAGATCGGTATGAACAAATTAACACCTTTGCCAATCATTCAAACAATACGAATGTTAAGAACATCAGTTTCACCATAAAACTCAGCAATCTGATTTCTCCGGATGAATTAAACATCAACAAACTGAATGTTTTCATTTTTGTGGAAGGAAATAGAAATAATCGTAAAGAAATTCATGTTATCGGCTATCAACCAACCAAACTAGCTAATACTGATTTATTTGGAGGAAATAATGATAATAGTTCTGTTTCCGGTAAGAAATATTACATCAGTAAAGACAATCTGGCATGGGGAATCATGGTCCCTACTGACTTCAAGTGGGCTTTAGAATATGTAAATATAAAAACTGTTTATTCCTTGTTTACAGATTGGGTAACTAGCGGTGGTGTTAAGAATCAGGAATGGTGGAAAACATTCGATTCATCTAAAGTGTACAAATAACAACCAAATATTTATTGATAACACGGATTTCATCAATATGAAATCCGTGTTTTTCTATTAGAACATCGCACTGAGAAATTTATTAGATAAAATAAATATATATCACGAATTTTACTTGTCAATATTGAGAGATTATTCTAAAATAATATCTATATTTGCAAACTGTCATAAATAATCTGTGACAGTAAGCTAATCTATAAATCAATAACAAAGCAAGCGATAGAAAGGTCTATTCGTATGAAGAAAAAAATATTACTAGTCGATGATAAAGCGACTATTGGAAAAGTTGCCGGTATATACCTAGGTAAGGATTATGATTTTACCTATTTGGAAGATCCCATTAAAGCAATAGAATGGCTGAATGAAGGTAACGTACCTGATCTTATCATTTCAGACATCCGTATGCCGTTAATGACAGGTGACGAATTTCTAAGATATATGAAAAATAACGAGTTATTCAAGTCAATACCTATCGTTATGTTATCTAGTGAAGAAAGTACAACCGAAAGAATCAGATTGCTGGAAGAAGGAGCGGAAGATTATATTTTAAAGCCATTCAATCCACTAGAACTCAAAATTCGAATCAAAAAGATTATCGATTAACACCAGATCCTCTATATGCAATATTTTGTTTACATAGGCAAAGATAGCAAGACTATAAACCTATTCTCTAAACTTAGCATAGGGGTATTTTATGCAGCATCTAATTGTAATCAAGCAATTAAGGTACTAGACAAGATACGGGAAAAATACGATACAGCTCTGTTTTTCGAACAGATAAATCTATCCCAAGATATTGCAAATATTCATTATATGCGCAAAAAGTATCCGGGACTTTATATGGTACTCGTCATTGATTCTTTATCTAAAGAAGAAGCTCCAGAATATCTCAAAGCCGGTATAAATAATACCATTAAATACGAAACGAATCCGGAATCCTTGCAGGCTCTGTCAACCTTCCTGAAAAGATCAAAAGATACAGGCACTTCAACTCAAGACGCAAAACTTGAATGCTTTCCGCCTACCTTTATGGAAAAGAGCTTTTGATATCGTCTTTTCAGGAATGGCATTGTTATGTCTTTCCCCACTTCTCATACTCACAGCACTGGCTATCCGCCTAGAAAGCAAAGGTCCTATTATTTACAAATCCAAACGTGTAGGAAGCAATTATCTGATTTTTGATTTTCTCAAATTTCGGTCCATGTATACCGATGCCGACAAACATTTGAAGGATTTCAATACGCTCAACCAGTATCAGCAAGAGGAAGAACAAGAAGAAGATATTTGGGGAGAAGAGCAAGAGACCGAAGAAATTCAAAAAGTGGACGAAGAAGAAATTCTCCTGATATCTGATGATTTCGTTATTTCCGAAGAAGATTATATTCACAAAAAATCGAAAGAGAAAAGTAATGCTTTTGTCAAGTTGGAAAATGATCCTAGAATAACGAAGATAGGGCGCTTCATTCGTAAATATAGTATTGACGAATTACCACAGCTTATTAATATCTTAAAAGGAGATATGTCCATAGTAGGTAATCGCCCTCTCCCACTCTACGAAGCCGAATTACTAACTAGTGATGAACATATCGACCGCTTTATGGGACCGGCAGGACTTACCGGGCTATGGCAAGTAGAAAAAAGAGGTGAAGCCGGCAAGTTATCTGCGGAAGAACGCAAACAGTTGGATATCAAGTATGCAAAGACATTCTCTTTCTGGTTGGACATCAAAATTATTCTGAAAACAGTTACTGCATTTATTCAAAAAGAGAACGTATAACCTTTTACAGACGATGAGCACCTACATTTACATAATAGATGACCTAGTATTCTTCTTCGTGGGGATTGTTATTCTATACCTCTTTGTATTGGCAGTTGCATCGCACTTCAAGCGCATTGTCTATCCAAAAGCTGAAAAGAAATACCATTGTGCTATCCTCGTTCCGGAAGAAAGTCCGCTTCCCGTAATCTATCGTGAAAAATTTTACGAATTCTTCACATACAATGATTTGCATCAAGGAATCAATACTCTTGACAGAGAACACTATCAACTGGTCCTTATCTTATCAGACACAGCCATTTCTCTGTCTCCACTCTTTCTGGAGAAAATCTACAATGCGTATGATGCCGGAATACAAGCCATTCAATTACACACAGTTATTGAAAATCGCAAAGGTTTCTGTAATCGTTTCCGTGCTATATGCAAAGAAATAAAGAACAGCCTTTTCAGAGCTGGAAATACACAATTCGGACTGTCGTCTAACTTATCCGGAACCAATATAGCTATCGACTTGGAATGGTTGCAAAACAATCTGAGAAGCTCTAAAACCAATATCGAACGGAAGTTATTTCGGAAGAATGTATATATTGACTACCTTCCGGATGCTATTGTATACTGTCAATCAAGTCCGGTTCACCCATATAGGAGACGCCTCCGAAAAACAGCCTCTTATTTCTTCCCTTCGCTTTTGGAAGGGAACTGGAATTTCTGTAACCGAATAGTACAGCATCTGATACCTTCTCCGCTAAAAATGTGTATCTTCGTCAGTGTATGGACATTGCTGATTACAGGATATAACTGGGCATTATCTATCGGCTGGTGGCTTATACTCTTCGGCCTACTAGTTACTTATAGTCTGGCTATTCCGGATTATTTGGTGGAAGACAAAAAGAAAAAACATTCAATATGGAGAAAAAGACATTTAAGCAACGAATTAAAGAAAAACCCAGTTTAAAGCAAGCAGTGTATCGGCTTATTATGCATCCTGTCAAAACTCGTCCAAACTGGTGGATACGCCTCTTTGATTTCATCTACCTGAAACGCGGAAAAGGCTCTGTGATCTATCGGAGTGTACGCAAAGATCTTCCTCCTTTCAACCATTTCTTTTTAGGAAAATATTCTGTGGTTGAAGATTTCTCCTGCCTTAATAATGCAGTTGGTGATTTGACTATCGGAGATTATACCCGTGTCGGATTAAGAAATACGATTATAGGTCCGGTCAATATCGGCAATCACGTTAATCTAGCCCAAAATGTGACCGTAACAGGACTCAATCATAATTATCAGGATGTGAAAAAGATGATCGACGAACAAGGGGTCAACACACAGCCCGTTGTTATTGAAGATGACGTATGGGTAGGCGCTAACTCAGTTATTCTTCCAGGAGTGACTTTAGGGAAGCACTGTGTAGTAGCTGCCGGAAGCGTAGTCAGCCATTCCGTACCTTCCTATTCTATATGTGCCGGATGTCCTGCAAAAGTTATCAAAACCTATGATTTTGAAACAAAAGAATGGAAAAAGGTGGAAAAAACAGTATCCGGTAATTATAAATAGTGAGAATAGCTACGCAATATACCTCATAAAGGTGATTGTGACACCCACTGAAACGCTTTATCTTTGCAGTATCAGAATTGAATTAATTAGTCATAATTTTATTACGTAGCCACATTTAAGTAAAAATGAAATAGAGTCCCGCCGAAGCGATTTCGTCGGGATTTTGTTTTATACCAATCCCGGCCATTAGCAATCCCGGTATTTATATACCTTTCAGCTCCCCTGCGTCTATAAACAAAAAACGAGTCAATTCCTAGAAGGGAACCACTCGCCGCAGCATCAGAAAAGCCAGGAAGGCTTTTCTTTTATTACCTCAATTCCTGAAAACTAATCTTCTTTTTACCTTTTAAACTTCTTACCTATTGTTATCCTTTTTACCTTTTACCAAAAAATGTCCTATTGAATACTAAAAAATTTAAAACCTTAATTATTTAAATCTAATACCTTAATAATCTTTTCTTTTACCTTTTAAACTAATAGCAATTTCTCAATTGCACTGCAAAGGTACAAAAAGATTCCGTGTTCGCAAACGGTTTCAGATTTTATAACATTCTTTGAAGGTTATAAATCTTTCACATCATTGAGCGTAACAAGCTTATTTACAATCGCATAAATAGTCAGACCAGCCGCACTGTGTATCTGCAGCTTCTTGCTGATATTCCTTCGGTGAGTAATGACAGTATGGATAGACAAGAAAAGATTCTCTGCAATCTCTTTATTCGTCATACCTTTCACCACACAGACCACTATCTCTTTCTCCCGTTGGCTAAGCGTTTCCTGATTGTCAAGCTCCTCCTCTTCCGAAGCTAGATTTAGCAGACCATGAATCTTTTTAGAAAGAATATCCAGATCATCAAAGATAGAAATCGACTCATCATATTTAGTCAGCAAAGAGGCATCTACAAAAGAGGTAACCAAAGCAATCAAACGTATTTTCTTACCGGCAGTTTCTTCCCGGAACTTATTTACATCAAAGTAGTCACCAAAAGTAGGATTTACAATCAGCATTTCCGGATATTGCGTACGCAGGCAATCACTCAGAGCCTCCACTGAAAGTAATTCTATAGGTTGCACCTTCACATTAGGAAGACGCTTCAATGCAGCGGTCAGCCCACCCCGGATAATCACTGAGGTTTCGGCGATCGCAATTCGAATGGCTTCGTTATTTTTCATTTTCCCTAATCCTCCTTTCCAACTTCAGAATGGCAGGAACAAAAATATAGTCTTCAACCTTGCAGTGAGATTCCAAGCCGGCCTCACAGGCGTATATATCGAAAAGAGCCGCATTCAACAGATTCTCATTGGCTTTGGCAGGACAATATTTAATGATGATATTTTTCAGTTCTGTCAGCTTCTCTCCCACCTGGTCATGATGCTTGGAGAATGTGCTAATCTGATAATTCCGGGGAGCATTGCCATTTATCAGCGCATCCACATATTTGAATACCGTTTTCTCCTCATAATCCATGTGTTTACGTACCTCTCGTGTATATTCATCAAAGAACTTAAGAATCAGAAAAGCTACATCATCCTGCGAACAGTCAATCGCTTCAATCAGTTTACGGCGAATGGCAGGAAGAGAAAAGTCCAGAAAGTAAATATGGGCTTGCCGCAGATAATCGATTAGTGCAGGTATAGAAATATCCTCACTGCTTCCATCCATCCGCGAAAAGCCTTCAGACATAAAGTTGACTACAATCAGAAAAGTCCTGCAATCTACTCCATTAAGCTCGCAAACTTCTTTCACTGTTTTGTCACCAAATCCCAACGAAAGGCCGAAACGGCTCATCACTTGTAACAAGGAATAGTTATCACTGATGAGATCAATCATCTTATCAGTTGGTTTGTATTTTTGCAAATTATCCATTTACACCTATTTATATTAGAGACTGCAAAGAAACGGAATATTTCGAGGATATGCAATCACCACAAATAGGTATTTTCGCTACCCACAGTTTCCCCAATACTAATTACTTGTTACTAATTTATAACAGGAGGCTAGGCTGGCTATTCTTTTTTTAGTAATTTTGTCGCTATCAATTTGTAATCAGTAATTCATAATTAAATAATATGGCAAACGAACTCGAACTGAAATACGGCTGCAACCCAAATCAAAAGCCTGCCCGTATCTTCATGAAAGAAGGCGAACTACCCATTGAGGTATTGAACGGACATCCCGGTTACATCAATCTGCTGGATGCATTCAACAGTTGGCAGTTAGTAAAAGAACTGAAAGAAGCTACCGGACTTCCGGCTGCCGCATCATTCAAACACGTCAGCCCGGCAGGTGCTGCTGTTGCTGTAGAAATGAGTGACACACTGAAGAAAATCTATTTTGTGGATGATGTAAAACTGTCTCCACTGGCAACAGCCTATGCACGCGCACGCGGTGCCGACCGTATGTCTTCTTACGGAGACTTCATCGCATTGTCCGATACTTGTGATGAAGAGACTGCACGCATTATCAACCGTGAAGTATCCGATGGTGTGATTGCACCGGATTACACTCCCGAAGCTTTGGAAATCCTGAAAAATAAAAGAAAAGGAACTTACAATGTGATCAAGATAGATCCGGCTTACCGCCCGGCTCCTATCGAACACAAAGATGTTTTCGGAGTGACTTTTGAGCAAGGCAGAAACGAACTGAAAATAGACGAAAGTCTTTTGAAAGAGTTACCTACACAAAACAAGGAAATTCCGGCTGAAGCCAAACGTGACCTAATCATTTCTTTAATCACCTTAAAATATACACAATCCAATTCCGTATGTTATACAAAGGACGGACAGGCGATTGGTATCGGTGCAGGACAGCAGTCACGTATTCACTGCACGCGCCTTGCAGGAAATAAAGCAGATATCTGGTATCTCCGCCAACATCCGAAAGTAATGAATCTGCCCTGGATTGAAAAAATCCGCCGTGCAGATCGTGATAATACTATCGACGTTTATATTTCAGAAGATCATGATGACGTATTGGCAGACGGCGTTTGGCAACAGTTTTTTACAGAAAAGCCGGAAGTACTGACCCGCGAAGAGAAACGTGCATGGCTGGATACAATGACTGGCGTAGCTTTGGGCTCTGACGCATTCTTCCCCTTCGGAGACAATATCGAACGTGCACACAAAAGCGGTGTAAGCTATATCGCACAACCGGGAGGTTCAGTACGAGATGATCATGTTATCGGTACATGCGACAAGTACAATATGGCAATGGCATTCACAGGCATGAGATTGTTCCATCACTGATTAAGAAAAGATTGGAAAGGAGCTTGCGAAAAATGAAAATTATGGTAGTTGGCGGTGGCGGCAGAGAGCATGCCATCATTAAGAAAATCAAAGAAAATCCACAGGTAACGGAGCTGTATGCACTGCCCGGCAACGGCGGCATTGCTAAGGACGCGACCTGCGTAGATATTGCGGCGAAGGATGTGGAAGGCGTGGTTGCCTTCGCAAAGGAAAAGGGCATTGATAAGGAAGTTGTATTTGAGGCAATCGAGGCATCCCTGGTTTCTGCATGCAAGAAAAACTTCGGCACAAGCCAGAATATTAAGGTGGTTATCGACAGAGAATCCGGCAATGTTGCCTGCTA
>OGHF01002204.1_pt1 | contig 10383 bp, 8 predicted proteins | sample 1571481 | NCBI WGS metagenome assembly OGHF01 (sample SAMEA2581952, study PRJEB24529) | metagenome | biome: Human gut stool | place: China | collected 2011
GGGGGCCATCACCCCCCCAAAGCCCGCCGGGAGGCATTTACTTCTTCAGATTCTCAGCCAGCAGCTCGGAGATGTGCGTCACCTTGAGGCCCTTGCCGTCCTTCTCCGCGCCGCCGCGGATCTGAAGCACGCAGCCGGGGCAGTCCATGACCACACGGGCCGCGCCGGTATCCGCGATGCCGTCCAGCTTCTTGCGAAGCAGCGCGGCGGACACTTCGGGGAACTTGGCGGAGTACGTGCCGCCGAAACCGCAGCACACTTCCTCTTCGGCAGCCGGAACATAGTCGGCGGCAGCGGCGATGAGTTCACGCGGGGCTTCCTTCACGCCAAGGCCACGGCAAAGGTGACAAGAGGCGTGATAGGTTACCTTTTCGTCGCTGTGGTTGAAGCTTTCGGCGCTCAGTCCGAGCTTTTCCTTGGCGAACGTGCTGAAGTCCATAACCTTGTCCGCAAGCGCCTTTGCGCGGGCCTGACGGCCGGGCTGCCCGGCGAACAGTTCCACATAGCCTTCCTTGAGCTGCGAGGCGCAGGAGGCGCAAAGGGTCAGGATGACATCGTAATCGCCCTTCTCGAAGGCGTCCATATTCTGGAGCGCCACGTCGCGGGCGGTTTCGCGCTGGCCCATCATCACCACGGGCAGGCCGCAGCAGGACTGATCCATCGGGAAGTCCACACGGATGTTGTGGCCCTGCATGAGCTTTACGGCCGCTTCAAGCTGCTCGGGATACACGAAGTCCTGTACACAGCCCGCAAAGATGGCCACACGCAGCGAGGGGTTCGCGGAAACCGGGCGATCCAGCTTTTCCCAGCGGTCGCGGAACGCCTTGTCGGCGATGGCGGGCAGGGCGCGGAATTCGTTGTCCTTGGCGAACATGGAAGGCAGATGGCGGATGAACTGCTCGCCACCGGTGAGCGGCTTCTGGGCGTACTTGGCGAACTTCAAAAGCGTATGGAACGCCTTGCGGTTCTTGAGGGTGGACGCCAGCAGGTTCATGGGCAGGCTGTTGCCGTCCTGCTCAATGTACCGCATACGGATTTCCTCAATCAGGCCGGGCAGGTCGATGCCCGCCGCGCAGACGCTCTTGCAGGCCTGGCAGTTCACGCAGTTCTGGACGAGCGCCTTGGCGCGGTCCTTGCCGTGGAACAGATAGGTCAGGATGAGGCCGATGGCCCCGATGTAGATGTAGCCCATGCGGTGCCCGCCCACGAGACGGTACACGGGGCACACGTTGGCGCATGCGCCGCAGCGCACGCAGCGCAGGGCCTGCGACAGGATGGGATCGTTGAGCACGGCTTTACGGCCATTGTCCACGAACACCACGTGCATACTCTTCTTGCCGTCGGGCGCGGAAGCCGTGGGCACGCCGCCGGCGATCCACGTGACGTAGGAGGTCAGATGCTGGCCCGTGGCGTTACGGGGCAACACGCGGAGGGTCGCCATCGCGTCGTCGAACGAGGGGATCAGCTTGTCGATGCCGCCCACCGCGACATGCACGCGGGGCAACGTGGTGACCATGCGGGCGTTGCCTTCGTTGGTCACGAGGCCGATAGCGCCGGATTCGGCCACGGCGAAGTTCATGCCGGAAATGCCCATGTCGGCTTCGGCGAACTTGCGGCGCAGCTCGCGGCGGGCCACGCGCACGAGGCTGGTGATGTCTTCGGTCTGGTGCTTGCCGGTTTCCTTGGTGAAGGTATCGGCAACCTGCGTGCGGGACAGGTGGATAGCGGGCATGACCATGTGGGAAGGCCCTTCATGGCGAAGCTGGATGATCCATTCCGCAAGGTCGGTTTCCACCACTTCCATGCCCTTGGCTTCAAGGGCCGTATTGGTCTGGATTTCCTCGACGGTCATGGATTTGGACTTCACGACCATCTTACAGCCGTTTTCTTCCGCGATCTTGGCGATGATGCGGTTGGCGTCGGCGGCATCTCTGGCAAGATGCACCTGCACCCCGCGCTTTTCGGCCTCTTCCTTGAACTGTACGAACAGCTCGTCGAGGTGCCTGACCGATTCGTCCTTACGGGCGGCGACTTCGGCGATCAGCTCACGGTCGTTCAGACCGGAGTAGATGCGCTCACGGCTGGCCCGGTAATCCACCGCGAACTTGTCCAAGGCGCGGCGCTGGAACGTATCCTCCAGCGCGGCGGACAGGTCGGTACGGTAGTTTTTTATATCGCGTGCGGGTTCTTTCATATGGCAATCCTTATGGTAAATCGACTGGGAAGCGGCTTCCCGTACGAAAACTAGTCGTTGATGAGCACGGCGTGCAGATACAACGGGCCATGAACGCCCAGCGTCAGCACACGCTCGATGTCGGCGGTACGGCTCGGCCCGCTGATGAAAGCCAGAAATTCGGGTTCGGCCTTGCCGAAGAACTTCTGGAGCACCTCCGCGCCGTTTTCATTGCCGGGCAGGATGGTCGAGCGGCGGATGAGCAGCACGCTTGTTTCCGGAAGCATGGTCGCCAGCCGGATATCTTCGTTGGTGCTCTCAACCACGCAGGTCCCCGTATCGGCGAGGCCGCACGCGGCCCACGCAACGCCGACTTCCATGCCGCCGGCGTATTCCCGCAGGCCCCCTTCAACGAAAACGAGGCCCTTCTCTTCGCATCCCTTGCGGAGGATCTCGGCCTGTTCAGCGGGCAGGCCGGGCGCTGCGAGGATATTGCCTTTGCGTTCCGGCTCGGCGCCCATGAGCTGCTCATGAGGCTCGGCGGCCTGACACAGTTCGAGGGCGTACTGCAAAGCCTCGTCCACCGACGCGACTTCCTTCACCGTAGCCGCAATGGCTATGGACCGTTGTTTCCAGAGTTCAGCAGGAGTCTGTTCCATTGTTTTTTCCTGGTTGCAAGTGATGCGGACCCCCCGTCTCCGAATCCGGAAACGGTCCCGCTACAAGAAGTGTTTCTTGATAGTATGTTTATTTTTTTGCGATTAGGCAACCCCCCGCCTTCTTGTTCTTTTTTCCAGAGGCGAAATTCGGGGAGGGGAAGAGGCCCCTTTCTGAAGGAAGGGGCCTCTTCCCCTCCCCAATCATCGCCCCTCCTCCCCAAAGATTTTTGTCCTTATCGAATCCCTGTTCGAGGACGCGGGGGGGGCATTGAAATTTCCCTTCAACCGATAAGCATAAAAGAAAAAAGACATTGAATACAAGCCCTACGGGGAGGCTCCCTCTTCGAATAAAAAAGGATTTCTTACAAAAAAGAACACATTGGGAAAGTACCCACGGGAGGCGCCCCATTTTCCGCCGGAACGAACTCCCGCCGCGCAGCCTCCCCACCAGCCGGAAATTTTGCGGGTGGGGGGTCCGGGGGAGGGCGCTTTTTATAAAAAGCGCCCTCCCCCGGTTCTCTCCCCCCCTACCCCCTATTCAATCCAGTTCGCGGCGCGGCCTACGGCGCGATGCCAGTTGTGGAGCAGCTCGGCGCGGCGCTCCTCGTCCATGGCGGGCTCGAAGCGGCGATCCAGCTTCCACAGGGCGGACACCTCTTCCTCGCTGTCCCAGAAACCGACGGCAAGCCCGGCGAGATAGGCCGCGCCGAGAGCCGTGGTCTCGGTGATCATGGGGCGCTCGACAGGCACGCCGAGCACGTTGGCCTGACACTGCATAAGCATGTTGTTCCGGCTGGCCCCACCGTCCACCCGGAGCGTGGAAAGCGGCAGCCCCGAGTCCTTCTTCATGCAATCCATGATATCCAAGGTCTGGAGCGCGATGGCCTCAATGGCGGCACGGGCGATATGCCCCCGGGTCACGCCGCGCGTCAGGCCCACGATGGCCCCGCGGGCGTACTGATCCCAGTAGGGCGCGCCGAGCCCGGCAAAGGCGGGCACGAAAAACACGCCGCCGTTGTCCCGCACCGTGGAGGCAAGGGGCTCAATCTCGGCGGCGTCGCTGATGATCTGGAGACCGTCGCGCAGCCACTGCACCACCGCCCCGGCGATGAACACGCTGCCCTCAAGGGCGTAGCGCAGCCCGTAGCCGCAGTTCCAGCCCACCGTGGTGAGCAGGTTGTTCTCGCTGCGCCGGGCTTCAGTCCCGGTGTTCATGAGAAGGAAGCACCCGGTCCCGTAGGTGTTCTTCGCCATGCCCGGAAGCATACAGGCATTGCCGTAGGTCGCGGCCTGCTGATCCCCGGCGTCGCCCGCCAGAGGAAGGCTGTGGCCAAGGAATTCCGGATGCATGTGCCCCATGATCCCGGATGAGGGGACCACCTTCGGCAGCATGGAACGCGGCACGGAAAGCAGCTCAAGCAGTTCGTCGTCCCAGTCCCCGGTGTGGATATTGAACATCAGGGTACGGCTGGCGTTGGAGGGATCGGTAGCGTGGACCGCGCCCTTGGTGAAATTCCAGATGAGCCACGAATCCACGGTCCCGAACAGCAGATCGCCCGCCTCGGCCTGTTCGCGCGCGCCGGGCACGTTCTCAAGAACCCAGCGGACTTTCGTGCCGGAAAAATAGGCGTCGAGCACGAGCCCCGTCTTTTCCGCGAACAGGCCGGCCTTCCCCTGTTCGCGCAGGCTGTCACAGAAGCCCGCAGTACGCCGGTCCTGCCAGACGATGGCGTTGTACACGGGCGCGCCGGTCCTGCGGTTCCAGACGACGGTGGTCTCGCGCTGGTTGGCGATGCCCACCGCCGCGACTTCAGAACCCGTAATCCTCGCCTGCCGAAGGCACTTGGCCGCAACCACCGCCTGGCTGTCGAAAAGTTCGTTGGGGTTGTGCTCCACCCAGCCGGGCTGAGGATAGTGCTGCGTGAATTCCTGCTGGGCCATCTGAATGATGTTGCCGGAGCGGTCGAACAGGATGGCGCGTGAACTGGTCGTACCCTGGTCGAGGGCAAGAATATAACGGCTCATAGGGACTCCTTGCACGTTCGATTTCGAAAGTTGATACGTGGAAGATACAATCTTCCGGCGGCATGATAAAGAGATTTTCCAAGAGCCGGCGCGTTCCCGAAGCAGAAAACGCCCCTCAATACGCCATTGCAACAGAACACGTTCCCTTATGAAACGGCAACGGGACGCTGGAAATCTCGACAACTTTCTGCTTTCAGGGTATTTTGCCTTCAGATTTCTCATTCTGGCAGAGGCCTTTTCCGTTTTCACTTTCGAACTTCGTGATTCCAGAACCTTTTCAGGTCGTTTTTCATGCAGAAATACATTGACTTCCATACCTGCCCCCCCGTCCCGCTGGTCGTCGCCCATCGCGGCGCGCGCGGACATGCCCCGGAAAACACGCTTACGGCGGCCGCCCTCGGCTATGCCGTTCAGGCCGATCTCTGGGAACTCGACGCCAACTATACCAAAGACGGCAAACTGGTGGTGATGCACGACGACACCCTCGTCCGTACCACCGACGTGGAAACGGCCTTCCCCGGCCGCCCCTCCTACCGCGTATGCGATTTCACGCTGGACGAGATCAAGAGCCTCGACGCCGGATCATGGTACGCCGGGCGCGATCAGTTCGGCCGCGTCGCCGCCGGGGAGATCGACGCCGACACGCTGAAAAGCTTTGACGGCCTGACCGTCCCCACCCTTGAGGAGGCCCTTGCCTTCACCAAGGACAACGGCTGGTACGTCAACGTCGAGATCAAGAACCATTCGCACCTCATCGGTCACGAAACCGTAACAAAGGACGTGTTAGACCTCATCCGCCGCCTCGATATGGTGGAACAAGTCATCATTTCCTCGTTCCAGCACCGTTATCTGGAAGAATGCCGCGTCCTGTGCCCCGAAATGGCCACCGGCGCGCTGGTCGAGCACATACGCCCCAGAGATCCGGCAGCCCTGTGCCGCCGGCTCCAGGTCAACGCCTACCACCCGGATCAGCGTATCCTCGCGCCCGGCGACCTTGCCGCGCTGCGCGATGCCGGATTCGCCGTCAACGTGTGGACCGTCAACGACATGAGCGAAGCCAAACGCCTCGTTGCCGAAGGCGCGACCGGCATCATTACCGATTTTCCCGCCGCCTGCCGCAAGGCGCTCGGAGAATGACGCACTGAAGGAGGGAGGAGAGACTTTCTGGAGAAGGTTTTTCCTCCCTTTTCAGACTTCCCATACCGGGGAGTGATACCCATCTTGCCGGGCGCGCCCCGGCGGACGTTCCGGGGACTGGCCCCGGAGAGGATACAACCGGACGGTTTCCGTCCGCCAACGCAGGAGAGCATATGCGTTCCTTCCGTCTGATGGCCCTGCTGGCCATGTGTCTGATGCTGTTGGCCGCGCCTGTCCAGGCCAAGACCACCATTACCTTCTGGCACGGCATGGGTGGCGAACTCGGTGAAATCACCGACGAGATGATCAAGGAATTCAACGCGTCTCAGGACAAATACGAAGTCAAGGGCGTCTACAAGGGCAACTATGACGAAGCCATGACCGCCGCCATCGCCGCCTTCCGCGCCAAACAGCACCCCAACCTGATCCAGATTTTTGAAGTGGGCACCGCCAGCATGATGGCCGCCAAGGGCGCCATCCGCCCCGTGTATGAAATCATGGAAGCCGCCGGCACCCCGGTGGACACCTCCAAGCTCCTCGGCTCCGTGGCCAGCTACTACTCCTCCACGGACGGCAAGCTCATCGCCATGCCCTTCAACGCCTCCACCACCGTCCTTTACTACAACAAGGACGCCGTGAAGAAGGCCGGCGGCGACCCGGACCATTTCCCCACGACGTGGCCCGAAGTGGCCGAACTCGCCAAGAAGATCAAGGAATCCGGCGCGTGCAAGTACGGCCTCACCTCCGGCTGGCAGTCCTGGGTGCAGCTTGAAAGCTTCTCCGCGTGGCACAACGTCCCCTTCGCCACCAACAACAACGGCTACGACGGCCTCGACACGAAGCTCCTGTTCAACAGCCCCCTGCACGTCAAGCACATCGACTTCCTGTCCAAGCTCCAGAAGGACGGCGTGATGGTCTACGTGGGCCGCAAGTCCGAAGCCATCAACGCGTTCACCTCCGGCGAAGCCGGCATCCTCATGAACTCCTCCGGCTCCTACGCCGCCGTGAAGGCCGGTGCCAAGTTCCAGTGGGGCGTGGCGCTGCTCCCCTACTGGCCCGACGTGAAGGGCGCTCCCCAGAACACCGTGATCGGCGGCGCAGCCATCTGGGCCATGGCCGGACACTCCAAGGACGCCGAAAAGGGCGCCGCCGCGTTCCTGAACTACCTCCTCAAGCCTGAAGTGCAGGCCCGCTTCCACCAGCTCACCGGCTACGTGCCCGTCACCCTGGAAGGCTACGAGCTGACCAAGCAGCAGGGCTTCTACGACAAGAACCCCGGCACCGACATCGCCGTGAAGGCCCTTTCCGACAAGAAGCCCACCATCAACTCGCTGGGCCTGCGCCTCGGCAACTTCGTCCAGATCCGCAACATCATCGACGAAGAGCTCGAAGCCGTCTGGGCCGGCAAGAAGACCGCCAAGCAGGCGCTCGACGCCGCTGTGGAACGCGGCAACGCCGAACTGGCGCGTTTCGCCAAGGCCAACAAGAAGTAAACGCTGATCCGCAGCACAAAGGGAGGGGGCCCGCCGGGCCTCCCCCCGTTTCCTCCGGGGCGTCTTTCGCGGCCTTTCCGCCGCAAGGGACGCCCCCAACCCGCACAAGGAGCCGCTATGCAGGATGGACGTTACGCGTTCAGGGGCAAGAAACACCTGCTTCTTCCCCTCCTCTTCCTGCTGCCCCAGCTCGCCATCACGGTGGTGTTTTTCTTCTACCCCGCCGGTGAAGCGCTCATGGGGTCGTTCTACATGGAAGATTCTTTCGGTCTTTCCAAAGAATTCGTAGGATTGGACAACTTCATCACGCTGTTTTCCGATCCGAGCTATCTGGAAACGCTGCGCTTGACGCTTGTGTTCAGCCTCGCCACCATCGTCCTCACGATGGGGACCGCCCTGCTGTTCGCGGTCCTCGCCGATCAGGTGAACTGGGGCGGCACGCTGTACAAATCCATGCTCATCATCCCCTACGCCGTCGCGCCGCCGCTCGCGGGCGTGCTCTGGCTGTTCCTGTTCAACCCTTCCGGAGGCGTGCTCACCGAGCTGCTCCATCACTTCGGGTATACGTGGAACCACAAAATCAACGGCAATCAGGCCCTTTTCCTGCTGATCGTTTCAGCCTCATGGAAACAGATCTCGTATAACTTCCTGTTCTTCCTCGCCGGGCTGCACGCCATCCCCCGCTCGCTCATCGAGGCCGCGGCCATCGACGGCGCGTCCCCGTGGCGGCGGTTCCGCACGATCATTTTCCCGCTTCTGTCGCCCACAAGCTTCTTCCTGCTTGTGGTGAACACGATCTATACGCTGTTCGAAACCTTCGGCATCGTCCATGCCGTCACACAGGGCGGCCCCTCAAAGGCCACGGAAACCCTCATCTACAAGGTTTTCAACGACGGCTTCATCGGGCTCGACTTCGGCGGCTCCTCGGCCCAGTCCGTGGTGCTGATGCTCATCGTCATGGTCCTGACCTTCCTCCAGTTCCGTTACGTGGAACGCAAGGTGACCTATTAGGTCAAGGAACGCAGTATGGTAGAAAAGAAAGGACTGGGAAAAGCCATCGGGCACGCCTTCCTCTGGTTCGGCATCGCCCTTGTGTTCTTACCCCTTTATATAGCGCTGGTCGCCACGACCCACACGTTCGACGTGCTCATCGGCTCCACGCCGTTGTGGTTCGGCGGCGAGTTCCTCAAGAACTTCACCACCGTCCTCACGCAGGGCCTCAAGGCGGCGGACGGCATCCCCGTGTGGGTGATGATGGCCAACAGCCTCGTCATGGCCCTCGGCATCGCCATCGGGAAAATCGCCATTTCCATCACGGCGGCCTACGCCATCGTCTATTTCCGTTTCCCCGGCCGCGAGCTGTGCTTCGTGCTCATCTTCATCACGCTGATGATGCCGGTTGAAGTCCGCATCGTGCCCACGTTCCAAGTGGCGGCGAACCTCAATTTCATCGACAGCTACCTCGGCCTTGTCCTGCCGCTCATCGCCTCGGCGACGGCGACCTTCCTGTACCGCCAGATGTTCATGACCATCCCGGCGGAACTGCTTGAGGCCGCGCGCATCGACGGGGCCGGGCCGTGGCGTTTCTTCGTGGACGTGGTGCTGCCCCTTTCCCGCACGAACACCGCCGCGCTGTTCGTGGTGCTGTTCATCTACGGCTGGAACCAGTACCTCTGGCCCCTGCTCGTCACCAACCAGGAAAGCATGTACACCATCGTCATGGGCATCCAGCGTTTGTGCGATCTATTATGCAACCAGTCGGAGTGGAACCTCATCATGGCCGTTGCGCTTCTGGGTATGCTGCCCCCCCTGCTGGTGGTGCTCGGTATGCAGAAGCTTTTCGTCCGTGGCCTCGTGGAAACCGAAAAATAAGCCCGCCAAAAGGATACCAGCATGGCACGCGTCCAGCTCAAGAACGTAGAAAAGACTTTCAATAAAAATAAGGTACTGAAGGGCATCAACGTCGAAGTCCCGGACGGCTCCTTCATGGTCATGGTCGGGCCTTCCGGCTGCGGCAAGTCCACGGCCCTGCGCTGCATCGCCGGGCTTGAGGAAGTCACCGGCGGCAGCATCTTCATCGGCGACGAGGACGTCACCAGCAAGGAACCCAAGGATCGCAACATTGCGATGGTGTTCCAGAACTACGCCCTCTACCCGCACATGAACGTGTTCGACAACATCACCTACGGGCTCAAGGTGCGCGGCATCCCGGCGGACGAGCGCAAGCGCCGCGCCGAGGACGCCGCCAAGCTCCTCGGGCTCGACGGACTGCTCGACCGTATGCCCAAACAGCTTTCCGGCGGCCAGCGCCAGCGTGTGGCCATGGGCCGGGCCATCGTGCGCGAGCCCAGCGTGTTCCTCTTCGACGAACCGCTTTCCAACCTCGACGCCAACCTCCGCAACCAGATGCGCATCGAGCTGCGCCGTCTGCACCAGCGTCTGGCGACCACCAGCATCTACGTGACGCACGATCAGGTGGAGGCCATGACCCTCGCCGAGAAAATCCTCGTGCTCCGCGCCGGGAACATCGAACAGTACGGCACGCCGGACGACATCTACCTGCATCCGGCCTCCGTATTCGTTGCCCAGTTCATGGGCTCCCCGTCCATGAACATGATCCCCGCGACCACGGACGGCGAGAAGCTGATCCTACCCGACGGCACGCCGCTTTCCGGCGTCGCCGCCTCCGACATCCGGCTTGCCGCAGCGCCCTCCAAGGACGTGCTCGTCGGCCTGCGCTGCGAAGACCTGCTCCTCGATCCCGAAGGTTCCGTGCAGGTCACCGTGGACATCATCGAAGCGCTCGGCCCGGACACGCTGGCCTACTGCCATCCCATCGCAGGGAAGGCGGGCGGCGGCGTTTCCGATCAGAGCGCCATCATCGTGCGTCTTCCCG
>OGHF01002217.1_pt1 | contig 10329 bp, 8 predicted proteins | sample 1571481 | NCBI WGS metagenome assembly OGHF01 (sample SAMEA2581952, study PRJEB24529) | metagenome | biome: Human gut stool | place: China | collected 2011
TTCCAAAGCGGCGTGACCCAGTTTTTGGTGGAACGCTCGGCCTATGCCAGCTGGAATGCCCTGCTGGAAGCTGTGGAAGATTACCTGCTGGAAAATAAAGTGTTTTACTGCAACGCACTGGCCTATACCGGGCAGAACAGCTTGCAGCAGTACATATTTGATTACCTTTCCTCCATCTTTATGCAGCGCGCTAAAGAGCTGCGCCCCGGCATTGGTGCTGATGAAAACCTGTTGGCGGGCCGTTTTTTTGCCGGTGCCCTGATGGGCATTTTGCAGCCGTGGGTGCTGGGCGGCATGAAGACCAACACGACCCGTCCATCCCAGGCAGTGCCGCTGCTCTCTGTCGATGAGCTGGAGGTGATCCTGCGCGGTGAGTTGGGCGAAACGCATGAACCAGGCAAACTGCCCCAGTGATTTGGATGACTTAGCGGCAGCCCTTACAAGCATAACAAAAAGCCGATTCCTTGTTTGTCGCATCGAGGCGATAAGGAATCGGCTTTTGTTATACGTATCTTGCGGCTGCGGGGTTACTCTCCTGTGTGCAGCTGCAGCGGGAAGGTCTGCCCCTCCTGCAGGGCACTGCCCCACACGGTGTTATCAGAAATGCGATGGTTGAGGTAGGTAATGTCAGCGTCCCAATCCAGCAGCAGCACCGGTTTGCCGGTCTCAAGGCGGCCGACCACGATGCCGCGGCGCAGAACCTCGCTCTTCTCCGGCGAAATACCTGGGCGGCGGGCATACATGCAAAGGCGGGCCTCCTGGGCTACGCTCTCCATCCAATCGTCCTGCAAAGCTTCCTCGGCACAGGTGTCATCCACCAGGACCGTCAGCATATACAGCATCTGCTTGGCTTTCAAAGCGCGTGCCGCATGGCAGACATCGGGGGTCAGCTCCGGGCTTTGCAGCAGCGGCAGCACCACTACATTGAGACATCCCGCCAGCTGGGCAACGCGATCTGGTGTCAGGGCTTCCGGCGCGGCCAGCACGCCGAACGCACACTTGGGGAACGCCTTTGCCAGGCTGGCAGCCTCGGAAGGGTCGCCCTCAGTGGCATCCAGTACCCAGACAAAGCTGCCCTTTTTCTCGGCGGCTGCTACCAGCGCCGGGAGGGCCGGGTCGCCGCAGTGGGCGGCCGTGATCCAGGAGAAGGGCTTTCCATCCACATCGGCCTGCTTCTTCATCTCGCTGGCACCGTAGATCAGCCCGCCAAAGCCCATGTTGACGCCGACCGTGCAAAGCCGATCCTCGTCCACAGTGTCCAGCAGGTTATGCACCAGGCTGTAGTAGCAGCTGTCGGTGCGCTGCAGGGCTTTTTGGGCGTAGGCAAAAAAGTCCTTCTGCTGCGGCCGTTTGGCCAGCGAAGAACACATATCTACGTAGTTGCGCAACTGTCGGAATCCGCCGCGGCGGATGTCCCCCACCGCACGGTGGGCCAGTGTCATGGTAAAGCTGCGGGTTGCATTATAATCCAAGCTCAAAGCGGTTCACTCGCTTTCGTTTTTCTGTGCAGGGCACATTTTCTATATTTAAAAGTGTACCATGCCAGCGCACTGCAGCGCCATGGGCAAAAACATGCGTTTGTCCTATAAAGTGTCTAGTATTATTTCAATTCTACCACGGTCACGCCGTTTTCACCCTCGCCATAGCGGCCGGGGCGGAAACTTTTGACTGCTTTGTGGGTGCGCAGGTGCTTTTGGATGGCAGTGCGCAGTGCACCAGTGCCGTTGCCGTGGATGATGTACAATGTCTGCTGGCCGCGCAGCATGCCGCTGTCCAGAAACTTATCCACCTCGGCCAAAGCTTCATCCACGGTGTAGCCCAGCAGGTTGATCTCCATGCTGGCCTTGCGGGATTTATCCAGCTGCACGCGGGTGCTGGAACGGCGCGGCTCGCGGGCCGGGCGCTTGTCCATTTTGTCCGGGACGCACAGACCGGAGAGAGGCACCTTCGTTTTCATGATGCCGGCACGTACTTCTACCATACCGTTGCGGTCAGGCCGGGCGGTAACGGTAGCCAGCTGGTTCAGCTCGGCAATCAGTACTTCCTGCCCGATCTGCACCTCTTTTAGGGGCACGAACTCACGGGCGGGCTTAGGCTTGGAATCGGTCTTTTTCAGCAGTGTTTCAGTGTCCTTTCGGGCAATCTCGCGGGCGCGGACAGCACGCTGGGCGGCGCTGGTCTTTTCGTCTTTCTGGATGTGGCGCAGCTCATCCGTCAGGGCGTAGGCCTCGTTCTGGACGTTCTGCATCAGGTCATGGGCGCGGCGGCGGGCGTCTTCCAGCTCCTGCTCGCCCTTCTTGATCAGCTCGTCACGCTTCTTCTCGGCGCTTTCCAGGGCATGCTCAGCCTCATAGCGGGCCTTTTCGGCGTCACCCTGAGCAACCTTCAACTGCAGCTTTAAATCATCCAGCTGGGCCAGCACGCTGTCCAGGCGCTTATCATCGTTGGACATATGGCTGCGGGCCGCATCGATGATGTTCTGCGGGATGCCCAACTTGGAGCTGATAAGGAATGCGTTGGACTTACCGGGCACGCCGACGCTCAGCTTATACGTAGGCATCAGCGTTTCTACGTTGAATTCACAGCTGGCGTTGACGACACCGGGCGTTTCCAGCGCGTAAACTTTCATTTCGGCGTAGTGGGTGGTAGCCATCAGCAGACTGCCCTGGCGGCGCAGCTGCTCCAGGATACTGACAGCCAGCGCAGCGCCCTCGGCGGGGTCAGTACCGGCCCCCAGTTCATCCAGCAGGGTCAGCGTGCCGTGCCCGGCCAGCTCCAAAATGCCGCTGATGCGCTTCATATGGCCGGAGAAGGTGGACAGGCTCTGTTCGATGCTCTGCTCGTCGCCGATGTCTACCAGGTATTCCCTAAAGTTGCAGACAACGCTGCTCTCGTGTGCTGGAATCAGGAAGCCGTACTGCGCCATGGCGTTGAGCAGACCTGCCGTTTTCAGTGAGACGGTTTTGCCGCCGGTGTTGGGGCCGGTGATGACAAGGGTATCATATTTTTCGCCCAGGGCAATATCCACCGGCACGACCTTTTTCTTGTCGATGAGCGGGTGGCGGGCCTTATTCAGCTTAAAGTGGATGGTATCGCTGACAGCGGGCATGAAGGCCCCCTGCTCAATGGCCAGACGGGCCTTGGCCAGTAGCAGATCGATCTTCAGCATGGCATCATAGCTGTAGCTGAACTGCGGCTCCAGCGAGCCCACCTGCGCCGAGAAAGCGGACAGGATGCGGGTGATCTCCTCCTGTTCTTGCGCACGCAGCTGCATGATGCGGGCGTTGGCCTCGACCACAGCGGTAGGCTCTACAAAGACGGTAGCGCCGGAGGAGGAAACGTCGTGGATGACGCCGCCGACCTCGCCGCGATACTCAGCACGTACAGGCACGACATAACGACCGTTACGCAGCGAAACCACAGCGTCCTGCAAAAATTTATTGGTGGTGGAGTTTTTGATGATGGCATCCAGTTTGGTGCGGATGGAATCCTCGGTCTGGCGGATCTTGCGGCGCAGGTCGGCCAGCGTGGTGCTGGCGGTGTCGGCCATTTCTTCCGGCGAGATGATGCTGTCGGAAATCTGGCGCTCCAGCACCGGCTGCGGCGCCAGAGAATAGAACAGGTCATCGGTGGGCATCATGTCATGCTCACTCAGACCGTACCACTGGCTCAGGCCTGCAAAATTGCGCAGCGTGGCGGCAATTTCCAGCAATTCCCCCATCGAGAGGATGCCGCCCTTTTGGGCATGAGCGACCACGCGCCGCACCTCGGAGACAGAGCCGAAGCGCGGGCTGCCGTTTTTGATCAGCAGGCTGTTGATGGCGTTGGTCTGCTCCAGAGCGTAGCGTTCGTCCTCAGGGGTCTCACAGGGCTGCAGATCCTGCATCATTTCCTTGGTCTCCCGGCAGGCGCAAAGCTGCACGGCACGGGCTAGGACCTTGTCCAGTTCCAGTGTTTTTTTATATGCGGTATCCATGTGGGATAGTGTTTCTCCTTATTCGAGTACAGTTTTCAAAAAATCAAGGCTTTTCATTTTGTGTTCCAGGTGGGCCAGCACATACTGCTCGCTCACGCGGGACAGGTCTTTTAAGCTGCTATCGGAAAGCGTAAACGAGAACAGCTTTTTATCCTCGGCCAGACAGATATGGCGCAGCGCATACAACGCGCCTTCGTCCAGATTGGGCAGATGCCGCGCCTTGTCAGCACATGCTGCACACAGCAAATTGCCAGCGATAGGATCCAAATAAAACTCTCCCCCATCGTATTTGCCGCAGCCGGAACAGGCCAGCACATCGGGCATGTACCCGGCCAGCGTCATGGAGCGCAGCTCATAGATCACTTTCAGCATCCGCACAGGGCGCTTTTGCTCGCTGAGCATGTACAGGCAGTTGAGCAGCAGCCGCAGCTGTGCTTCCGATTCCGGCGGCGCAGGCGAAAGCTCGGCTGCAATCTCGGCCATATAAGAGGCCAGCCCCATGCCTTCCACCGTGGCGGAAATTCCATGAAACACGTTTTTGATCTGCGCGGTATCGATGAAATAATGGCTGCGGCCGCTGGTCAGGCTGAACTCTGAGTAACAGAACAGCCCTGTAGCGCTGAACAGCTTATTCTTCAGCCGCATGCTGCCTTTGGCAGAGGCGGAGATGACGCCCAGATCAGGCGTCAGGATCGTCAGGATGCGGTCCGCCTCCCCCACCTTGATCTGGCGCAGGATCAGCCCCGTTGTTGCAATTGGCATAAGCGTCCTCCTGCGTCAGCTGCCCAGCTTTATAGTTGAGATAATCAAAAATACTGCCGGATTGCACGAACCGTGCCCAATCTGCGGCGGGGTCTTTCATAGCGGCCGCCTCCCTTCCTGTTTTTGAGTATAGCATGAGAGGAGGCGGAAAAGTTGTCTGACCGGGGTGTCAGGCGGCGGTCAGGGCTTGGCGAATCCCAACGAATTGAGCAGCTGCTCGTTATCGCGCCAATCCTCGCGCACCTTGACCCAGCACTGCAGGTTGACCTTGACACCCAGCAGTTCTTCAATATCCATGCGGGCTGCCGAGGCAATCTTTTTCAGCATCTGGCCGCCTTTGCCGATAATCATACCCTTATGGCTCTTGCGCTCGCAGTAGATGTCCACATCGATGTCAATGAGGTCCTTGTCGGGGCGCTCTTTAAAGCGCTCGACCACCACTGCGATGCCGTGGGGAATTTCCTCCCGCATGAACAGCAGCGCCTTTTCGCGCACCAGTTCAGCCACCAGCTCTTTCTCCGGCATATCGGTGAAGGCGTCATCGTCAAAATAGTGCGGGCCCTCGGTTCCTGACCAACGAAGGTAAGAAACTGGTGGGTGACAGCCTGTTCTGCCCTTGGCAGAGATGGTGACGATGTGGTCAAAACAGCCGAATTCTTCTACCTGCTTTTTGCGGGCTTCCAGCGCGGCAAAGTTGTCCAGCAGGTCCACCTTATTGATGACAGCAATCGCTGGGCCGCCCTTTTGCAGCGCCTTGATCATCGTCAACTCCGAGTCGGTCAGCTCCCCGGCCGGCTCAAACAGCATCATGGTCACGTCTACGTCTTTCAGGCTGGCGGCGGCGGTCTGGGTCATACGGGCGTCCAGCTTGTTGCGGGCAGCGTGGATGCCAGGGGTATCCATCAGCACGTACTGCACCGGGCCTTTGGTGATAACGCCGGTGATGCGGCTACGGGTCGTCTGCGGCTTCTGGGTCACAATAGCGACTTTTTCACCCACAAGGTAGTTGGTCAGGCTGGATTTGCCCACGTTGGGCCGCCCCACCAGCGCCACAAAGACACTGCTGGGCATTTCAGGAATCGGTTTTGCCATTCGGTTGTTCGCCTTTCTGTGTTGAATTGGAAGATTGGAAGATAAATTTACTAAAAATCAGCAGCGAGAGCAAAATGCCCACCGGGCGGGGCCAACGCGCGGTAAATGCAGCCCACAGCACGCCCAACCGCGGCCCAAACAGGCAGACGGCCACAATGACCGTGCCGATGGCCATCACCAGTACTGCTCCGGCCGCCATATCCTTGGCGGCCCCGGCGGTCCACCAGTGGGTGGTGTCGGGCTTGTCCACGGCGCGCTCCACGGCAGAGTTCATTAGCTCCAGCGCCATAACAGCCGCTACGCAAAGCGCAATCAGCGCCGTTTCCACGGCACTCAGCCCGGCCCAGTAGGCCGCCACAAACGCGTAAAAGGCAGCACAGAGGTGAAAACGGAAGTTCCGTTCCTCTTTTACTGCGGCGCGGATGCCGTTCCATGCGTAGACAAAGCCGCGCGCAAAGCGCGCTAAATCAGATCTCATCGCTGGTGTAGGAAACGGTGCGCGGCAGGCCCAGCTGAATCAGCACAGCTTCTTCTTTCTCGCGCATACGCACAGCCTCCAGTCCGCCGGCCTCGTGGTCGTAGCCCAGCAGATGCAGCATCGAGTGAACAGTCAGGTATGCAACCTCGCGCTGTAGGCTGTGGCCGTACAGCTCAGCCTGCTCCATGGCGCGCTCCATCGAGATGACGATGTCGCCCAGCAGCTTGCAGCCGTTGTCCTCGTCGATGTCATACTCGCCGTTTTCACCAAGGGGGAAGCTCAGCACGTCGGTGGCAGAGTCCTTGTGGCGGTACTCATTGTTCAGCTCGTGGATGCGGTTGTTATCCACAAAGGTAACGCTGATTTCCGCGGGGCCGTCGAACTTTTCAAAGTCCAGCACAGCATTGCAGCTGCGGCGGATGAGGATACGCAGCCCTGAGGGGATCTTTACAACATTCTGATCGTTCGTGATCAACACCTTATTGGACATAGGGATCAACCTCCTGTTTATGTGATTGTGTATTGGTTCAGTTTCAACGCAGCGTGCCGGCTGCGGCTTTTTCATAGGCTTTGACGATCTGCTGCACCAGACGGTGGCGCACAACGTCTTTCTCGGTCAGGCGCACCTGAGCAATGCCGTCCACGTCGCGCAGCACCTGCAAGGCGTCCACCAGGCCGCTGCGCACTTTATCCGGCAGGTCGACCTGGGTCACGTCGCCGGTCACGACCACCTTGCTGCCCACGCCCATACGTGTCAGGAACATCTTCATCTGCTCAGGTGTAGTGTTCTGCGCTTCGTCCAAAATGATAAAGGCATCGTCCAGCGTGCGGCCGCGCATGTAGGCCAGGGGTGCTACCTCAATGACCTGTTTTTCAAACAATTTCTGGAAAGTCTCCGCCCCCAGCAGGTCAAACAAACCGTCATACAGCGGGCGCAGATAGGGGTCGACCTTGTTTTGCAGGTCGCCGGGCAGAAAGCCCAGCTTTTCGCCTGCTTCTACCGCAGGGCGGGTCAGAATAATGCGGCTGACATCCTTGGATTTAAAGGCCTTTACCGCCATGGCGACCGCCAAGTAGGTTTTGCCGGTACCCGCAGGCCCCACGCCGAAGGTAATGGCGTGGCTACGGATGGCGGCCAGGTATTCCTTCTGCCCCAGGGTCTTGGGGTGGATGGGGCGGCCCTTGGCGGTGACAGCAACGAAATCGTCGGTCAGTTCCCGCAGGCGCTTTTCCTCGCCCCCGCGGGCCAGGCTGATGCAGTAGCGCACGGTCTGTTCTTCCAGCGGGGTGTGATTTTCCATCAGGGTAACCATGCCGTCCACCGCGTGAGCGGCGGCATCAACGTCCGCTTCGGCACCGGTGAACCGCAGCACAGAGCCACGGCACACAGCGGTTACGTGAAACTCCTTCTCTAGAAGATGGATATTTTGATCGCAATTGCCAAAAATCGCGGCGGCCAGCTCGATGCTGTCCAGTTCAATAGAACGCTCTGCCAAATGGTGATCCTCCCTGCGTACTACATTTCTACATTTAGATTATATCACAGTTTTTTACAAAAGAAACTGTGAATGTTGCACAAAATTTTTCAACGCCTTTTGACGTTCCTACAAGGGCAGGAAAAAAGTGGTATAATTTTACGGCTTTTCGGCGATATTTGCGCAAAAAATGTAGGTCACAGTGCAGGCCGCGGCATCCTCTCCTGGGTCGATACTGCGGCGTTCTGCTTCGATGATAGCGTCCGGGAATTCCCTGTACAGCTGTGCCCGGCAGGCTCGCAGGGCCAGTGCTTGGGCGGTGGACTCGCTGTAGTGGCAGGGCGTGGCGGCAGTTTCCCAGGTGTTTGTGCGCTGGATAACGCCCGGAAGCGTGACGCGGCCGATGTGCAGCGGCAGGTAGTCGATCTCGGTGGTGCCGGTGTAGTCGGCGGGCGCCTCCGTCCGGTAAAGCTCCCGTCCCAGCAGCTGCCAGCTTTCTGCGGCAGCACTGCGCCCGGTCAGCGTGAGCTGTGTGGGATAGTAGGGCTGTGCGGCGCTGTAGCTTTTCTCTACCCGGGCCAACACCCGGCCGGAGGCCCCCTGCAGCACCGGGTTACCCTTGCGGTCCAATCGCTGCACATCTACGAGCAGGTCCCCCGCCTGCACCTGCTGGCCGACGGTCACAGCACAAAAACCGCTTTCGGCTTCAATGGCGGTGACCTCCCCCGCCGCTGCCGCGTACAGTGCGGTCTGGGTCGGCGGGGCTTCTATGGTCTGGTGCTCGGCCTCGGTACTTTCCACAAACAGGCGGCCACCGGTGAAATTTAGGCTGATCCAGCCAAAGCGGTCGCTTTGCTGCAGGGCGAGGGCCTGGACCTGAGCCAGGGCGTCCTTGGTCAGCAGTGTTCCCTCACAGATGTCCTGCCCTGCCAAAAGCTGGCGCAGGCTGGCTTGTGCGTCGGCATCTAGCGGTTCAAAATCGATCGTCCAGACAAAACGGCTGAGCAGTAGTGTCACCAAAAACGCCCAGGCTGCACCCAGTGGCAGGCCGGGACGTAAGGCCAGCTGCTCCAAAAATCCGCCCGGCCCGCGGCACCGCAGCAGCTTTACGGTCCAGCGGTCATCCCCCAGCAGCGCTTGCAGCCGCGGCCAATCGACCCCGGCAATCTGCGCCTGAACTCCGCTGGGCAACGCACGGATATGGAACAGCCGAATGTCATGCAGGGCCGCCAGTGTCAGGGCGCACTGGGGCTCCGCGCCGGTCAGCGTAAAGGTCAGCACATCGGCGGTGTGCAGGCGGGTCTTCATGGCTCCTCACCCCACTTGTTGGCAAAGTCGATGCGGCGGATCTTGCCGGTCAGGATCAGGCTTTTTCCGGTCAGGGATTCTATTTGCAGCGCCGCGCCATAAAATGTTACTGTAAAGCTGCCCATGTCCAGGCATATCTTTTCGGGGCCGAATTCCAGCACCCGGCGGCAGCCGCGGGTCAGCAGGCTGCTTCCGCGCAATTCAAATTCCGGCAGGCGATAAAAGGCGGCGGGCGGCTGAGCAAACAGATCCCCCGGGGAGGGCAGCAGTTGGCGGGAACGCTTTTTGGTCAGCTTGCGCAGCTTCATCGGCGTTCCCTCCTTTGCAAAAAGTCCCAATTTCAGTAACAATATACGCGGAGGGCTGCGAGTTATGAACCATCTTTTGCGGCGGCAGTGGTTGGAAATGGCGGCGTTGGCCCTGCTTTGCCTGGGGCTGCTAAGCAGACCGCAGGCAGCGGCACAGGGCTTTGCGGACGGTGCCCGGCTGTGTGTGGGCAGCCTGCTCCCGGCGCTGTTCCCCTTTATGGTGGTGTGTGAGCTGCTGGTGGGCATGGCCTTACCGAAAGCTCTGCTGCGCCCGCAGGCTCGTCTGCTGGGCCTGCAAAATGAGGATACAGCCGCAGCGCTGCTGGCCTCCTGGCTGGGCGGGTACGCAGTGTGTGCCCGGCTGACGGCACAGCTGCGGGTGGCCGGGCGCATATCGGCCCGGGATGCCGCGCTGCTGATGATGCTGGGCTGCTGCTCCGGCCCCGGGTTCGTGGTGGGTTATATCGGCGGGCTGCTGTTGGGCAGTACCTCACTGGGAGCACTGCTGTATGCAGGGCAGCTGGCGGCCAACCTGCTGGCAGCGGGGTTTTGCCTGCCGATGCTGCCTAAAGCGGATGCACACGGGGTAAGAGAGGTGCCGTGCAAAAAGGAAAAGCAAGAAATATCCCTGCCAACGGCAATATCGTCCGCCGCTTCCACCTGCCTGGATCTTTGCGGCTGTGTGATTTTTTTCCGCGTGGCGGCAGGTGTTTTATTGTCGGTTGCGCCCTTGCCTGACTCCGCCGCGGCCTGCGTCAGTGCGGCGTGTGAAATCACAGCCGGGTGCGCGGCGTTCGCAGCCCTTGGCGGCAAGGCGGCGCTATACGGCATCTGTCTGGCGATGAGCCTGCTGGGATTCTCCGTATGGGGCCAGCTGCGGCTGTTGCTGCAAGGCCGGGTGCCGATGCGGATGCTTGCCATAAGCCGCCT
>OGHF01002221.1_pt1 | contig 10320 bp, 10 predicted proteins | sample 1571481 | NCBI WGS metagenome assembly OGHF01 (sample SAMEA2581952, study PRJEB24529) | metagenome | biome: Human gut stool | place: China | collected 2011
ACGGCGGGGTCCACGCGGGTGGTGGCGGCGTTATCCAGATAATGGATCTGCGGGTCGGAAAGCATAGACATTCCTCACATTTTGAACAAAATTATACAGGATAAATTATACACGCCCAGGGCCTAAAAAACAACTGGTCCTGCAAAAAAATACGCCAACTCCCACCTGCCCGCTTGACTTTTTTGCAGGGAGCAGGTATAATAATATAGTTTCCTGTGCCGGTGTGTTGGAATTGGCAGACGAGACGGACTCAAAATCTACTTCGTAGAATGTTGGGTGCCTTGGCAAAACCCTTGATAAATCGGCGCTTTCACAACTTCATATTTTCATTTGGTTTTAATATCCCTCCCGCACATCCCTCCAAAATCTGAGATGTGCGGGACACAAGGGAAATTAAAATATAAATGCCGGTGTGTCGGAATTGGCAGACGACCGCGACTCAAAATCGTGTGGAGAAATCCGTGTGGGTTCGAGTCCCACCACCGGCACCAGAATTTTCAGCCCTGAGCTTCACGGTTCAGGGCTTTTCTATTGCCCAATGGTCTGTACTCCCGTGTTCTCCGGGTAGAACGCCAGAATCGCATTCGCAGAAGAAACCTTGCTGCTGTAATCCAGATGGGTGTAGATGTTGGAAGTCGTTCCAATATCACTGTGCCCCAGCCATTCCTGGATTTCCTTCAAGCTGACGCCATTTGCGTAAAGCAGGCTGGCGCAGCTGTGGCGAAGGTCGTGGAAACGGATTTTTTTCAGGCCGTTATTTTTCAGCGTGATCTCAAAATGCTGAGTGATGAAGTTTGGCTTCACAAGCTCGCCCATCGCATTGACATAGATGTAATCCAGGTACTTCTGGCAATAGGCTGTTCCACACACCTTCTGATTGACCAGTTGCTCCTGTCTGAGCCGGTGCAGTAATTCCTCAAAGGGTGGGACCAGCGGCAGCGTGCGATAGCTGGATTTCGTCTTGGTCCGGTCTTTCTGGATTGTGGCTTCTTTGCCGTCCACCGTGACCTGTGTAACCGTGTGCTTGATTGTAAACGTCTTTTTCTCAAAGTCAATGGCGTCCCATTTCAAGCCAACAACTTCGCTGCGACGCAGGCCATAAAATGCGGCGAGAATAACAGCCAGCTCAATCGGATCGCCGCGCACCACATGGAAAAGAGTTTCAAGCTCGTCCTGATTGTAGATAGTAGCAACGTATTTGGCCTTTCTGGGCCGTTCCACGCGGTCGGCAGGATTGGACTTAATCAGGCCGATTTGGAAAGCATATTGCAGGCATTTGCGAATGTTTGCGTGGCGGTGGATGACCGTATTCGCAGACAGCCCTGCGTTCAGTTCTTGCTGATAGTATTCCTGGATGTACTTTGGATGCCTTTCCAGGTCCTGAAGCGTGAGCTTTTTGTCTTGGAAATATGGGATGATGCTGCTTTTGATGGATGTGCAGTAGGAAGCATACGTTGTGACTTCCACGCTGTTCTTCATCATATCCAGCCATTCCAGCAAAAAATCCGTAAACAGAATCGGGGCTTCATCCGCGCAGGGATTGACCTGCGCCATGATGTTTTCTTTGACCCATTCCAGATCGACCGCATATTGAAAAGCCGCAACGATGATCTCATGGTACATCAGCAGCTCATTTGCAGTCGCTTCGTTTTGCTGACGCTCATGGCGGTAGAAACTCTCCAAGTCTCTGACCGTCATCTTTAAGAGAGCTATCGGATGGTCCTGGAAATAGGGCATGATGTAGTTTTTGATGTCGTAGGCATACTCAGCATAGGTGCTGGTGCCAAGCGCCACAGCTTTGTCCTTGAGCCATTTAGAGAGGAAGTCCGTGAAAAGCATATCTGCATTTTCCATAAGGTTGTCCGGGTTAAATTCTTTGCGTGTTTTGAGCAATATTGCCTCCGCCCGCTTCTTATTGCCTTTGACCGGCAGCCCGGTACTAATGGATTTGCCTTTGCGCTTTCCATCCTTGCCTTTCCAGCTCAGGATCATTTGATAGTAACCATTTTGTTCTCTCAGGTGTCCTGCTACCATTGTTTTCCTCCTTCCAAGCAGTAGCTGTATTCACCCGCTGTTGACACTTATATCGTAGCAGTTGCGGAAGAATGCGGCAAGGATACGGATTAACTTCGTCCGATAACGTGCAGGTAATTGAAAATATGTAATTTAGGAATCTTATAGGTCCGGCCCACCTTGAAATGTTCAATGCAGTTTTTCTTCAGGAGCCGGTAGGCGGACTTTTCGCTGATTCCTAACATTTTGCTCATTTGGGTGACGCTTACAACGTCAGGATATTCCTTGAAAATCATCGTGTAAGCGTCTTTTTGCGACATTGACATACTCATGTGGAACACCTCCTCAGTCGGAGAATGTCATAAATTATAGATAGAATAGCCGCACCAATGGTTGGCCAACTGTTCGTAAAAGCAGACCACTGGTGCGGCTATATAATTGCCTTTGATTTTTACGCCACATTTGCCACGCATCCCTGACGCCGGGGATAGAACAGGCCGCCGCTGGCGCGGCTGTCATAACTCCGCAGCGTCGTTCGTAGCGTGCGCCGCAGGGTTCCCCCCAAGTCTTTGGCGGGCCGTGAGGAAGTATCTTTAAGCCCCCGCGTAGTCATCGCGCCGGATGTGCCACCATCCAGGTCACAGGGGCGTTGATCGCTCCGAAACAGCTTGTCCATCACCTCCTGGCTGCTCCATCTTCGCGGCGTCCTGCACTCGCTCATACGCGGGTTATGTACCTGTTCTGCCGTGTATTCAGTTATCAAAGAACAACGAAAGAAAAAACTCCTTCTTGATAACCATGACAAAAACAGGCGGTTTGTCCTGTCTGTAATGAGATTTGTTTGAAAAAAATTTTTGCCTTGCCGACCCATAGGAGCTGCGTGAGAGGCAAGCGCATAGCAAGCACAATAAAATAGGTACTATCGTACTCTAAAACACCTTTTATAAGGTTCTTCCTGCGAGGAAATGGGCACGATAAAATATTATTAAGGAGACGATAGTGCCTATGGAACTGATAAAAGAGCTGGGACGAAGGATACAAAAAGCGCGTAAGGAAAAAGGACTGACGCAGCAGGAACTCGCAGATCTGAGCCACGTTTCTCTAAAGCACGTTCAAGGCTGCGAAAGAGGGGTGAAGAATCCTTCCTTTGAGGTTCTGCGCGCTTTTTGCAAAGTCTTGAATTTATCTTTGGATTCCCTGATAAATCTCGACCTGCCAGAAGATGAGCAAGCCGCCAACGATATGCGGCAGCTTTATCTTTCGTGTCCTCCGGCTGCCAGAAAAGTGCTGTTAAATTCGACCCGTGCGTTGGCTGATGAGCTAAAAGAGATGGTGCAGACGGCCGGGGTTGACCCAGATGAACATTCAGAAGATAAGTAAGCCGGTGGAGGAATAAAAAATCCCCCACCGGCTACTTTTTTGCCGCTATGCGGCGATCAGATTATCGGGCCGTGTCCAGCAGACGCGCCAGCTTCTTCAGCCCGCGCCGGATGCTGTCCCACACACGGCGGCGGTCAGCACCCTCGATCCGGGCGATCTCCGCCACCGTCATGCCCAGGTAGAACCGGGCGTAGATGCGCCGGGCCTGGATGGCGGGTAGCTGCATCAGCGCGGCATACACTTCCTCCCGCAGCTGCTTCTGCTCCAGGATTTCCTCCGGGGTGAGCGGCCGGTTAAGGGCATCGTTTTCAATGCCATCCTCCCGATTCAGAGAGTAATGGGCCTTGTGCCGGAACTTCCGGCGCTCGTAGGCAGCATCGTTCTGCTCCTGGCCTCGGATCGCGGCCAACACTTCCTCGGCCACGTCCACAAAGACATCGGTTTTATACACATCGGGATACAGCTCCCGAAGATTGATCTTCTGCATTATGTACCTCCATTTCGATTCACGGGTTGACGGGTGAACCGAAACAAAGGCGGTGGGCGACACCTTTCGGGGAAATTCCCGAAAAAACGACAAACAAAAGCGCCAGCATCCGAAGAACGGCGGCTGACGCTGTTAAAAGAGGATTTATGACGCTTATGGACCAACCACGATAGTGCCTGTTTATAAGCAAATGGGGACCGATTGGCGGTCAGGCTTTTTTTGGCAGGTAGATTTCTGCCGGATTATGTCGAAGCAGTCTTTGCTTCACGGCGGTTCCCTCCTAAAGCCGCCGTGTCAGCGTATAGGCGTCACTCCTTTGTCGAGGGCATAAGGAACGGCGGCCTTGATTTTGTCAAAACCGCCGCAGAGATATGATTTTGGACATGATAAAAGCTCTACCCAACAGCGGTTTTTTTCTTTCCTGCCGCTGGGCAGTCTAGTTATTGCTTCATCCAGTTGTTATAGTTTTTCGAGCGATTCCAATACTTAATACTGAGCCTTTTTTAACTATCCGTTGTCAGGAGATTGTAGATAGACTATGATAGCAAACATACCATCTTTATAATCTGACAGAACAATACCTCCTTGCTTTAATACCAGTTGTTTCACAATATACAGTCCAAGTCCAGCATGACCAGATGTTCGCTCTGTACTTGCCCTATAGAAACGATCAAATATTTTTTCTCGTTCCTGTTCACTGATAAAGGGTGCGCTATTTCTAACTATCAGCTCTGCCCCTTCACCTTTTATTTGCAAGCAAACTGCTATCTCTCCAGTTGAATAACTAATCGCGTTCGCGATTAGGTTCTGGATCATTCGTTCTATTGCAAGTTCATTACCGAGTACCATTACTGGATATTCTGGCAACTCAATAAGAGGCGTTATAGAGTGTTTTTCAAACGCACAGTAAGATGCAAGCAGTTCATCCCTGATAATTTTATTCAAATCCAATGATGTAAGCTGAATTTGGCAAGCGTCACTATCGACATAGGACATTTCAAAAAAATTATCAACCAAGCTCTGTAGGGACATCGCCTTTTGCAAGGCAATATCTATATATAAAGATTTTTGCAGAAAATCCTTTTCTTCTTTACTCAGTGACAAATAGCCTATCATAGCTGTAAGCGGGGTACGAAGATCATGGCTAATATTTGCGATATCATCCCGGATGGCTCTTTCTCTTTGAACTTCGTTTATACGCATTTTTTCCTGAAGATAAATACTACGGTTAATATTTGCAGCCATACTTTCAAGAAAAGGATCGCTTAATGATACATCCAGTATTTTATGTGTACGTTCAGAAATAAAATCATCCAATTGTTTGGTAATTCTGTGAATTTGAACATATAGACCAACGAGCTTTAATATGAGAAAAGCCGTTGCTAGGCTCAATATGATTTCTATGAAAATGTCTGATCTCATCTTATTTCCCGCTTTGCTTCGAATAGGAATAAAACACATTCGGAGAGCAATATGGTTACGATGCTGACAATAAGAATTTTAGCTAAATCCATATGGCAAGCTCCCAATTTTAACCAGTAGGGCATTGGCGTCCAGTTTAAGATGATAGAAGTAAATACCGAAGGATTCTGCTTTGTATTAGATGCAGCAACAATAAGAGAAATTGCCGTCTCCAAAAAACCAAAAGTAACAAAGGCAATTTCGCTGCTCGTAAGTGCGCAGACGACCCTGCCAACAGATAAAAAACATTGTATCATCAGTGCATTTTGCATCCAATAGAGTATTGATGTTGAAATAAATTCCACTGTGAGACAACTAAACATAGTGCCCGCCACGCAAAAAGTGACGGCACTCAACAAAAAATACCAACCCTGCACCCATACAGTCTGTCCAAAATAATCAGCTATTTCATAATGTATTCGGTTTTTTCCATGCGATATAGCCATTCGCCATGCGCCACCGTTGGCATCTCGACGATAAGTAAAAGCTAACTGAACAGTCACAGCAATCCAGGCAAACAAGTTAAACGACTGAGCCGTAGCCATTGCAACAGTGTCAGCATTCACACCTTCCATTGAACCAGCCGGGAAAAAACCAATCCGTATTCCAGCTGGGGTTACAACATCTACAATGCGGCCTGCATTAAAAAGCAAGGAAAAACACAAACATAGCACACTGAAAATGAGAAAAAAACATGGCAAGAAAGAATGTCGTATTTTATAAATAGTTGCTCGAAATATATTAATCATCACTTCATCTCCCTGTGTTTTAGAAGTATAACCGTTCCCATCGCAGCACCACAAAACAGCAGAATAGAATATATTAGTGCTTCCCAGATAATTCCATCAATTAGTCGAAGAGATGCCAGATTGGCCCAATAATACGTTGGCAGTATTTTTATGACTAAAGGTGTTTGTACGCCTGTGGCTTGTATTTCCGCAAAGCTCGTTCCATACAAAATTGCCCCGATGAGCGGAATTAAGCATAAGATCAATTCTACAGCGATACGACTCCGAAGTAACGTCAACATAAAGACCGAAAATTCTAGGAATGCCAGCAATACTACACTGTTAAGCAATGCAATACCAACTGTTTGCAACACTTCGCTCGTCGTCAGCGGATAATTCAGTTGCCCAGCCATCAAAAACAAACAAAGCAACGTAAAAATAAGCTGTAATATAGTTGTTACGATGCATATTGCAAACATTTTTGCAATATAGAGTGTTTCAGCCTTTCCTCCCTCGCATATATATAACGATAGAGTTCGATTTTTTGTCTCACTGCTAAATGTGGATATGCAAAGATTTAGTCCAATCAGCCAACTAAAAATTATAAAGCTGTGCGCAGAACGCAGAACACTGATTTGTATTGGAATATTAATCCCATCAGCAATTCCCTTAAAAAAGCCAATACTTTCGGACGGAACGGATAAGTTGCCAGCTACCATCATAAAAACAGAGCCACTTGCAAAAAAAATAAGCAACAAAAACAAATACCCAATTAAGGAGACGTATGTGGTACGTGAATGAAGTAGTTTGTACAGTTCTACTTTTATTTGCTTACCCATGTCAGGACCTCCTAATGAGAGAAGTAAAGTACCCCTCTAAATCTTCGCCGCTGGGTGCCACCTTTTTTATCTTGATATCTGCATCAGCCAGCACTTTCAAAACCACTTCGGGTTGGTCTAGATAGGCATATAGCCGAATTTCCTGGTTGGTCACTTCATAATGAACGGTCTTTAACTGCTGTTCAATCACTGCACTTGCCTTTGCGGTATCAGCTACTTGAATAGAAAGATACTTTTTGCATTTCTCGTTTAGTTCGTCCTTGGTAATTTGTTCCAAAAATTTCCCCTTATGTAAAATGCCATAATCAGTCGCAAGCTGGTACATTTCGCTGAGGATATGGCTAGATATCAAGATGGTCATATTCTTTTCTTGATTCAGGTGAAGCAGCAATTCACGCAGTTCCACAATTCCCATTGGGTCAAGTCCATTGGTTGGCTCGTCAAGCACCAGAAATTCAGGTTTACTAAGAAGTGCAATCGCCAGCGCAAGTCGTTGTCTCATTCCAAGAGAGAAATTTTTAGCTTTTTTGTGGCCTGTATTTTCTAAACCTACCAACGTCAAAGTCTCTTGGATGCAGTCTTTTCCCGGAATTCCTCTTTGTAAGCGATGGACTTCTAAGTTTTGTTCCGCAGTCATATCCGGATAGAGTGCAGGGCTTTCAACCAAACACCCCATTCTTTTCCTTTGCTTGACCTGGCCAGCTTTGGTATCGTCTCCGAACAAATAGATTTTGCCTTGAGTTGGATATGCAAGGCCACACAGGATACGGATTAGAGTTGTTTTTCCAGCACCGTTCTCACCAATCAAGCCGTATATTGCTCCCTGCTGAATGGAAAGGTTGACATCATCAAGCGCAGCATGTGCCCCATATTTCTTTACAACGTGTTCCATTTGAAAAATCATCGTTCTTCCTCCCTTTTATTTGATTTTGTACCCAATGCCCCAAACAGTTTCGATATATTCTTTTCCAGTTTCTTCTTTTAGCTTTTTCCGAAGATTGCTGATATGCACTCCCAAAGTATTATCGTCGTATGCGTAGAGTTCATTCCAAACACTTTCATACAAATTGGCCTTAGAAAATACTTTGGCTGGATATGTGCATAACAGACTAAGGATCGAAAACTCCTTCGCAGTCAAAGTGACTTCGTGACCTCGAATGAAAACCTTCTTGGTGCTCTCGTCAATCACAATATCATCATAAACAATTTGGTCAGAGACTGAATGATACCGTCGTAGTGCGGCAACAATTCTGGCAACGACTTCCTGTGGTTCAAAAGGCTTTTGAATATAGTCATCTGCCCCAAATTGCAACATGGAAATTTTTGTTTCCAAACTGTTTTTTGCTGAGATAATGATGACTGGAATTTGATTCACTTGGCGAATCTGCGCAAGTAATTCCTCGCCTTGTATTCCTGGCAACATTAAATCTAAAAGAATCATATCATAATGGTTAGAGGCCAGTTCATAAAGCACTTTGTCCCCTGATGCCAAAAGCAAAGTATCAAACGAAGCAGAAGTTAAAATGCTTTTGATCAAGGGGCCAATTTCGGGATCATCCTCTACAATCATGATTTTGCTCATTAAATCACTTATCCTCCTCAATTTTCTGTTAGGTTTAGTATATCATTATTGTATAGAGAAAGTTTAAAGAAACACTTAAGGCGCAAAAATAAATCGTGCAGAAGGAGTAAATCCGAGAACATGAAAGCAAAAGTCGGGGAAAAACACCATCCAGTGTTATGCCTCCGACTTCTGCTATATCGCAAAGTTACACTTTTGCTGACAATGTTTGATATATCGGTAGATCAATACTTCGATCCGTCTAGGAATAGAGGGAGAGAGTGCAGAAAGCGGATTGACGCCATGCTCAACGCCCTGGACAAAAAGAACTGCAATTTGTAGAAGCCACGATCCAAGCGATGAAAGCGGCTAAAGAAACGGAGGATGCGTAAGAGAGGCACGCGCCTCCGTTTTTTCATGCCATGTTGCGGGGGAGCGCGTTTTGGCAAGCAATTCGGGTGTGGCCACACTCCGAAATTTTCACAGGCCGCAGGCCCGTGAAAATGCTTGTTGGGGAGCTCCCCAAACCCGCTGAACTTCTGGACACTTTGTCCAGAAGTCCCGGCGCAAGCGCCCATTGTTGGCGGCCCGGAGCTAACGCTCCTGGGCCTTATTTTTTTGCTCGTCCGCATGGCCGAGCAGGTGATCGATATTTGCCTTGACTGCCACGGCCTGCCGCACATCCGCCTGGGCCTTGCGGTATTCCGCGTAAAGGGCTTTTTTCTTTTCGAAGAGCTCCCGGCGCTGCTTTTTCAGCGTGTCCATTTTGGGGAGCTTTGCCCCGCCCAAAAGCTCACTCATGGCCGTCTTTGCCGCCTGGTAGTCTGCCAGCTCCGCCTCGTGCTGGGCCAGATATTTTCTGCTATACCGGGCCGCCTTGTAACCGTCAAACACAGGCCGCGTCTTTGCGTACTGCACCACCGCCCCCATGAGCTGGGAAGTATGGGAGAGGGCGGCCTCGGTGTCCCGCAGCTCCCCGGCCAGGGTGTGAAAGCGATCCACCGCCGCCTCGGTGCTTGCCGCAAGAGCCTCGTAATCGGCAAGCCCATGCTCCCGGAGATACAGGAGCGCGGCAGCCATCTGCTTTATGTTATAGACTTTGGCCCACCGCTCATAGGCCGGGCCCTTGCCCTGGGCCATGCGTTCTTGAATGTCGATGATTAGATTGACGCGCCGGGCCGGGGCCGGGCTGTCCTGGGAAAACTCCGGGATGGGCCGCTCCCCGGCAATCGCCGCCCGGATGTCATCGGGATCGAAACCGGGGCCCAGGGTGGATGCCCGCAGACGGGTGTACTTATCCTGCCCAGGGGCCAGGAACGAGATCGCGCCGCCCCGCCCATGCTTTACTTGAAAGCCGAACTCCTCCATAAGCCGCAGAAACGCCGGGAAGTCGGCGGGCTTTTGCTCCAGAGCCGCCACGATCCCCAGCCGCATTCGCTGCTGGGCCGAGGGCGGCTTTTCCCCAATCCATTGTCCATAGTGGAGAAAGCGTCCCTTGCTGTGCTGCTTCGGATTTTGAATGACAGACAGCTCGTGCTCAATGCACACCCGGTCAGAGAGCCGCCGCACCGCAAAGCTGGAGCCGATGAAGTTATGGAATTTCCGGGAACAGTCCTGGGCGGTGGAGTTGTAATAAATGTGATTGTGAATGTGGCCCTTGTCAATGTGGGTACAGACGAAGAACTGATATTTGCCCTTTGTCCAGCGCATGGCCGTTTCATAGCCAATTTTGTTTGCCTCCTCCGGCGTGACCTCGCCGGGCGGGAACGCCTGCCGGATCTGAAAGAACAGGGCCCCGCGCTCCACGGCCCGGCCCGTTTCCGCCTGGTACTGGCTTTTCAGCAGCAGGAA
>OGHF01002228.1_pt1 | contig 10302 bp, 7 predicted proteins | sample 1571481 | NCBI WGS metagenome assembly OGHF01 (sample SAMEA2581952, study PRJEB24529) | metagenome | biome: Human gut stool | place: China | collected 2011
CTCTTGAACCCCATTCAAGCGCGCTACCAAAACTGCGCTACACCCGGATATCTGTTTGCGTTTGCCGCTCACAGCTTGATTAGTATACCCGACTTTGCCCGTTTTGTCAAGCGCTTTTTCCAAATTTCTGATACAGTTTTTACATTTTACCGTCCCGGCTTTTGCCCGCCAAAAGGATGTGCGAAAGAGCGTTATTTTCAAAAATCGCGATACGCATCTTCCTCATCGTCCTCATGGATGGGGGTGGTGTCGTCCGGCGGTGCGCCAAACTCCACCGTGGCAAAGGCCAGCGCAAATACGCTGTCTGCCCCGGCGTGAAGCAGTGCCTGCGCGCAGGCGGCAGCTGTTGTGCCGGTGGTGATGACGTCATCCACCAACAGGATGCGCTTGCCCTCCAGCTGCTGCGGCTGTGCCGCCCGGAAAGCACCTGCCACGTTGGCTATGCGCTGTTCCAGCGGCAGACCGGCCTGATGCCGTTTGGCGTGGGTGCGCTCCAGTGCCTGCGGTGCCAACGGCACCTCCATAGCCTTGGCCAGCGGCAGCGCCATCAGTTCCGGCACATTGTAGCCGCGCCTTTTACCGGAGGCCGGCACCGGTACGATCAGGTCGTACCCGATGGCCGCCCACGGCACCGGCTGCGGGAGCAGCTCGCCGTACTGCACGGTCAGTTCACCGCCAAAGGCCAGCTGTACCAGACGGTTGCCCATCTCCACAGCCCGCCACGGCTTGCCCTGATACTTTGCGTTCAGGATGCCGCGCCGCACACAGCCGCTGTAACGGTAGGGCGCAGCCGCACCGGCCAGATTGCTGATATAGTGCTGCGCCGGGTCCAGCCGGATGCCCGGCTTGCAACGCAGCGTTTCCAGCTGCACTGCACAGTCCGGGCAATCTCGTACATCCCCCAGCACCCGGCCGCAGAAGGGGCACTCGCGCGGGTAGAGCAGCTGCCGTACCGCCCGCAGCGCCCTGCGCCGGGGGTCATAGTAGTCCATCAGTCCTTTTTGACCGCCACGATCACCCGCACGCGCTTGCCTGCTGCGCAGCCAAAGTTATCGTACCAGCCGGTCAGGTAGTAGCCCTCAGAGTTCACCTCAGAGAGCTTGGTGGCGTAATACTGCCCCTTGTACCATAGGTACACCTGCATATCGTCAGCCGTCTCGTAGCGGGTGCCGTTGCTCATCACCGAGGCTGCACCCACCTGATCGATCTTCATGGGCATCAGCTGGATCATGGCCTTTACAGTGCCGTTCACGTTTTGCCGCACTGCCAAACCGCCCGCCAGCACCGGATACTTGATGGAGGTGGAAAAGCTGGCCTGACTGCCGTTGACGTAGCAGATGTAGGTAGCGCCGCCGCCCACAAAATTGAGGATGGTGCTCATAGGCTGGCCGGTAATGTTGGCCAGCTGCTTGAGACCGATGCTCAGCAGCGAGCCGGAACTGCTGGTGATGCGGTTCCAGACCGTGCTCAGCAGCGAGCCGTCGATCACGCCCCACAGGATCTCGCTGGTGGTGGGCACCAGCACACTGCGCAGATCGTCCACCACGGTGGTGGTGTTGGTGGTGCCGCCGGTAGAGCCGGAACCGGAGGAGCTATCCCCGGTGGAACCGCTGCCGGAGCCGGAAGAACCGTTCCCGGAAGAGCTATCCCCCGAGCCGGAGGAGCCACTGCCGGTCAGGGTGCCCAGAATGGAACTGGCGTTGAAGGCCAGATTCTTCACATCGTCCAGCACGCCGTATTTCCACAGATCGCCGGTGACATCGTTCAGGATCAGGCGGTCGATCTGTCCCTGCTCATTCAGCGTATAGTAGCGCACGGCCAGTGCGTTCAGCTTTGTCCCCGCTATTCGGCTGGGACGAACCGTCCCAGCCAACCCCTCCGATGTCGTATCCAGAATTTGTACGTCATCGGCCAGAGTATAGTCCCCCAGCGCGGTGGCGGTGTCGTTGATGGTGCCGCTGACCGATTTGGACTCGATGGCGGTCACCTGTTCCCCTTCGGGGGTCACGCTGATCTCCACCAGCCAGCCGGTGGGGTAGTTCAGGCTTTTGTCGATATTCACAGTGCGGGTAATGCCGTCGGTGCACATCACCGAGATCTTTTGCAGCACGTCTGCGCCGTTATCCTCTACAAGGCTGCGGGTAGCGGTCTGCACCACGCCATAGAACACGCTGTCGGCTTCCTCGCCGGTGATCACATCGGCTACCTCGTTGTCCATGCCCAGCAGCAGGGTGACCACTTCGCCCACGCCGCCGCCGTTCAGGGAGGAGATCTTGGACGCCACGGCAGAGCTGCCCAGTGTGTAATTGCTGCCCGCCACGGTCAGCGCGGTAGGCGCGCTGGCGCTGGGCGATACTGCCGTGATGCGGCCTGCGGCGCGGCGGGTGTAGATCCACACCGTCTGCAGGCTCTCGCTGTAATAGTACACGTCGTACTTGTTCAGCTCTGCCGAAGCAGAGGCCTTATCGTTGCGGTAGACGCTCACCGGTGTAAAGGGCAGCTGGGTGCCCTCTGCGGCCACAAAGGGGCCCTTGCGGCTCTTGAGCAGCACCGAAGAAGTATCCACCTGACCGTTGGACACCGTAAAGCCCAGCGAGCTGCCGTAGGCGCTGCCACTGGCGGTGTTGGCGCGCAGGGCGTTGTACAGCAGCAGGGTGCTCTGCTCGTAGGTCATGGCCTGTCCCTGCGTGCAGGTCAGCTGATCCCGAAGACCGATCTGCTGCGCCTTGTTCAGCTGTGCCTGCGGGAAGGAGCCGGTCAGGTCGGTGGTCTTATAGCTCAGCAGCTTCAGCACCGCCGCACAGGCCTCTTCCAGCGTGACGGTGTTGTCCGGGCGGAAGGAGCCGTCGGTGTAACCGTTCATCCAGCCCTGCTGCACTGCAATGCGGATGTAGGGTGCCCACTGGGAGCTGCCGGGCACATCCCGGTACAAAGTACCCACCGTGCCCTGTGCGCCTACGCTCTCCCGGTAGGTGGAAAAGGACACCAGCATTTTGGCAAAGGCACCGCGGGTAATGTTGGCGCTCAGTTCCTGACCGGTGGGCACAGCGCCCAGAGTAATAGCCGTCTGCAGGGCCGTGTTGTTGATGCTGGCCGCCGAGACCGGCAGCACCAGCACCGACACCGCAATGCTGACCGCCAGCAGAAATGCGAGAATCCGTTTTTTCATTGGTCGTACCTCTTGTTCTTTGTTTATCACGCCGCCGCGATCAATCGTAGCGCAATGCTTCAATGGGGTTCAGCCGGGCTGCGCGCCGTGCCGGCAGGTAGCCGAACAGCACGCCGATGCCCACCGAGATGCCAAAGGCCACCACAATGGAGTTGAAGGAGGGGCTTACCGTAACGGTGGTATCGGTCATGAACATGGGCAGCACCTTGTTTGCCGCCATGGACACCGCATAGCCCAGCGCAATGCCTAAAACGCCGCCCAGCGCGGAGGTGGTGGCTGCTTCCACCACAAACTGCGCCAGAATGGTGCGCTCCTTTGCTCCCAGCGCCTTGCGGATGCCGATCTCGCGGGTGCGCTCGGTCACAGACACCAGCATGATGTTCATAATGCCGATGCCGCCCACCAGCAGCGAGATACTGGCAATGCCGGTAAGTATCACGATGACCATGTTGATCATCTTGTTCATTTCCTCCAGCCACTCGCTGGCGCTGTACACATAGTAGCCGTTTTCGGTCTTGAGGATCGACATCAATTCCTCTTCCATCGTGCTCTTGGCCTCGTTGGCAAGGCTTTCGTCGGCCATCATGGCGGTGTAGCAGTCCACCATGCTTTGGCTGGAGAGCCGCATCACGGTGGTGTAGGGCAGGTAAACGCAGTCGTCATCGCTGCCCTGCTGCATAGTGGGGTCGCTGACTTTGGCAGACAGCACACCTACGACGCGGAACTTGTTGGCACCGATCTTGAGCGTCTGCCCCACACCGTTGCCGCCAAAGGCTACGCGGTTGAGGTAATCGCCGATGACGCAGACCTGCTTGTTGTCCTGCATATCCATGTACTGCAGGCCGCGCCCCTGAACGATCTGGTAATTCTTCATTTCGGTAAAGTTTTCGTCCACACCGCTCATGTTGGACCAGCGGTAGCTGGTGGTGCCGATCTTCAGCGTACCGCTGGCTTTGCCGCTGAAGTTGACCTGCGGCGACACCGCCTTGATCAGGTCGGAATGCCGCTGGCAGATATCGTACATCTCCTCCACCGACACGGAGCGGGAGCCGTAGCCCCACACCTGAATGCTCAGGGTGTTAGTGCCCAGTGCGGAAAAGCTGTCCCGCATGCTCTTGGTCATGCCGTTGCCCAGACCCACGATGACGATGACCGCCATCACGCCGATGATGATGCCCAGCATGGTCAGAAAGGTGCGCAGCTTGTTGCTCCACACGTTCTGGATAGCCTGCCGGAAGGTTTCAAAGATCATGCCTGTTCCTCCTTTTCCGGCGTTTCGGGCAGCAGGGTGGGCTGCACCATGGCCTCCGGTGCGTGGGCGTCGCCGTCATACACCACCTGACCGTCCTCCAGCCGGATGATGCGGTCGGCCTGCACGGCAATGGAATTGTCGTGGGTGATCAGCACTACGGTGTGTCCCTGCTTGTGCAGCTGCTGCAAAAGCCCCAGCACCTCGCGGCCGGTATGGGAGTCCAGTGCGCCGGTGGGCTCGTCCGCCAGAATGACCGGCGGGTTGCGCACCAGTGCCCGCGCAATGGACACGCGCTGCTGCTGACCGCCGGAAAGCTGGTTGGGGCGGTTTTTCAGCTTGTCGCCAAGTCCCACCTGCTCCAGCACCTCCCGGGCGCGGACGTGGCGCTCGGTGCGGGAGATGCCCGCATACACCAGCGGCACCTCCACGTTTTCCATCAGGTTCAGCCTGGGCAGCAGATTGTATTGCTGGAAGATAAAGCCCAGCATTTCGTTGCGGACAGCGGCCAGCTCGTTGCGGTTCATCTTGCCCACATCCCGGCCGTTGAGCCGGTAGGTGCCGTGGGTGGGCACATCCAGACAGCCGATGATGTTCATGCAGGTGGATTTGCCCGAACCGGACTGACCCACGATGGCCACGAACTCGCCTTTTTCGATTTTCATGGTGATGTGGTCGGCAGCCTTTACCGTGGTATCGCCCATCTGGTAGTATTTGCACACCGCATCAAACTCGATCAGAGCGCTCATTCATCCCTCCTGCGTCAATCCACCACGACTGCGCCGGCCTCGGCGGGGTCGATGCCCTCTGCGGGCTCTTCAGCGTCCGCTGCGGGGGCTTCACCGTTTTCCGTCTCCTCCGGCAGCGTCTCCTCCCCGCCCTCGGCAAGGTCTGCATTGTTTCCGGCGCCGCCGATCACTTCGCCGCCCATATCATCATAGCCGCCGTCGTCATAGTAGCTGTCGCTGCTCACGGAGCTGGGGTCGTAGGCGATGGTATCACTCTCGGACAGGCCGCTGGTCACCTGCGTATAGTTGTCGTCGCTGACACCGGTCTTGACCTTGACATACACATAGCCCTCCGGTGCGCTCATGGAATCATCGGCATTCACGGCGCTGGGAGAATCCTGCCGCACCAACACATAACCGCCCCGCACAATGGCGGCGTTAGGCACGGTGAGCGCATTTTTAGCCTGTGCCACCACGATCTCGGCGTTGGCATTCATGCCCGGGCGCAGACCATCGGTCTCGTCAATGCGCACGGTCACCGGGTAGGTGGTGGTACCGCCGCTGGTATCACCCTTCATGGACACACGGGTGACCAAGCCCTCGTAGGTCTTATCCTTCACGGCATCTGCGGTCACCTGTACGGACTGCCCCACCTTCAGGCTGCTGACCTGCAGCTCGTCCACGTTGATGGTCATTTCCAGATAACTCAGGTCGTAGATGGTGCACAGGTCGCTGCCGGTGCTCAGGGCATCGCCCACCTTGGCATTTTTCTCGATGATGGTGCCGCTGATGGGCGAGGTGATGGTGTAGTTATCCATGGCGTCCTGCATATTTTGCATGGACAGTTCCGCGCCGCGCAGGGTCTCGGAGGCAGACTGGATGGACTCTGTCAGTTCCTCACCGCTGAGGGTCAGGATGATATCGTCCTTGTTCACGCTGCCGCCCTCCCGCACATTGATGGCGGTGACGGTACCGGAAGCCAGCGCAGTCAGGGTACGCTCGGCCTGATACTGGAAGTTGGCTGCTGCAATGGAGCTCACCCCGTTGATAGTAGCCGTTGCAGCCTGTGCCGTGGTCAGACCACCCGCATTGGACACCGAGAGGGTCACAGTGCGGGTGAGCAGGTTGCCCGTGCTCAGGGCATCGGTGCCGGTCACAGCGGTAATAGTGCCGGGCAGCACCTCAAAAGTACCGTCCAGCGTCACCTGGGCGGTCTGCCCTACCGAGAAGTTAGCAGCATCCGCAGCCGGGAACTCCAGCACCAGATTCATCTTGGAGCTGTCCCGCACCACGGCCACCTCCTGACCGCTCTTTACCTCATCGCCCTTGTTCACCTTCAGGCTGCTGACGACGCCCGCCACCTCGGCACGCACATACTGATGGTCGGCGGTCTTGTCGTAGCTGCGCTGCGCCTGCTGCAGGGTGATGGCTGCCTGCTCCACCTTGGTGGTTGCATCGGAGGAATCCACCGTGTAGAGCACAGTGCCCTCCTCCACGATATCGCCCTCCTCAAAGCCGCCGGTCAGCACCTTGCCGGGCACCAGCGATTTGACGCTGTAAGTATTGGCAGGCTTCAGCGTGCCAGTGCCGCTGAGCGTGTTGGAGACATCCCGGGTCTCCGGCACTGCTTCTGTATAGGAAGTATCCACGTTGGCGGGCTTTGCCCCCTTGGGCTTCAGCAGCCACCAGCCGCCTGCCAGCACCACGATGGCCACCGGCACCAGCCACTTCCAGTTCTTTTGGGCAAAGGCTGCCGCACCGCCTTTTTTGGGTGCAGCCGCTGCGTCCTGCTGCGGGTCGGCGGGCTGTTTAGACTTGTTCCAGATCATTCTTGCCGTTCCTCCTAGGTTCTTTTATGACAAGGTGCTTTTTGCAAAAGCACCCGTCAGAAGCTCTTATTTGTAGTGTATCGCATTTTGCCCAGATAAACAAGCGTCCATTTTTCGTTTCACGGCATTTCCACAAAGTTTCAGACTTTTTTAACAAAGAATGGCTTTCTTTGTGCGCCGCTGAGCAGCTGCATATCCTTATATAATACGATTCAAACTGCCTCTTCTCTGCTCTCCTTCCTGTGAAAAAGGGTTCTGAAAAGCCCGCAGGCTTTTCAGAATCTCAGATGGGGGAGATTCTCTGCAACTATCGGCTCACGCCAAAAAGCTCCCCCTTCGGGGGAGCTGGCATCGCACAGCGATGCCTGAGAGGGTTCTTTTGCCGTTTTTCCCTCAAAAAGAAAATCAGCCGGACCCGAAGGCCCGGCTGATTTATTCTTTTTTACCCTGCGTCTGTGATGGGCTCTACCACCACATACACCCCTGCGGGCACACAGGCGGCCCATGCGCCGTCCTTGTCCAGCCAGCCGAATTGCTCACAGACATGGTCCGGGCACTGACTGTCCAAAAACGCGATGGCACCATCCTTCACCTGCAGATGCACGATGTAGTCCCCTACCTCGTACAGGTAATCATGATCCTGCGCAAGGGGCAAGGTCTCGGTAACGCCGTCACCGAAATCCACAACGGCCTGTAAGCCGCTGCCCTTGGCTGGGTGCTGCGCCCGCACCGCAAGAAAAATACCTGCGGCCAGCACCAGCACCACCAGCGCAAAGATCACATTTTTCTTCCACGCGCTGCCCTTGGGGGCGGCGGTGTCAGAGTTTTTTTGCTTTATGCTCATGCAGCGTACTTGCTGGCAGCTGCACCGGCAATGCGGCCAAAGACGGTAAAGTCGGCCACAGCGTTGCCGCCCAGACGGTTTGCACCGTGCACGCCGCCGGTCACCTCACCTGCTGCGAACAGGCCGGGGATCACAGAGCCGTCAGCCTTCAGCACCTCGGTGTTGGTGTTGATCTTCAGGCCGCCCATGGTGTGGTGCACACCTGCGGTAACCTTGATAGCGTAGTAGGGAGCGGTATCCAGAGCCTTTGCAAAGCTGGTGCGGCCAAAGTCGGGGTCGTTCTTGGCCTCAACGTAGCCGTTCCAGGTCTTCATGGTCTCGGCAAAAGCAGCCTCGTCCACGCCCATGGCCTTTGCCAGCTCCTCGTAGGTCTGGCCGGTCACGGTGTAGCCCTTTTTGATGTAGCCCTGAATGACGCTGGAGGCATCGACCATAGCCTGATCCACCACCAGCCAGCTGTAGCTGCCGGTCTGAGCGATCTCGGCAGCGGAAACCACGTCACGGGTGCCCACTTCGTCGATGAAGCGCTTGCCCTCGGCGTTGATCAGCACAGCGCCGTCGCCGCGCAGACCCTCGGTGATCAGTGCAGCGGTGTTAGCCTCCACGGTGGGGTGGATCTGGATCTGATCCATGTCCACAGTATCAGCGCCCACAGCGGTAGCCATCTCAATGCCCTGACCCTGTGCGCCCGCGGCGTTGGTGGTCATAAAGCCCTTCAGCTCGGGCTTGTACTTGGTGACCATGTCCAGATTTGCGCCGAAGCCGCCGGTGGTCAGCACCACAGCCTTGGCATTCACGGTGATGGTCTCGCCGGTGGAACCGGTAGCCTTCACGCCCACAACAGCGCCGTTTGCATCGGTCAGCAGCTCGGTAGCAGTGGTGTTCAGCAGGGTCTGCACGCCGGCCTTGTCGCAGTTTTCCTGCAGCAGGGGGATCATGTAAGAGCCCACAGAAAGGGTCTTGCCCTCAGCATCCACGGGGCGATGGATACGCTTGACGGATGCGCCGCCGAAGCTGGAAACGCTGTGCAGGGTGATGCCGTGCTCGTCCAGCCAGTCGATGGCGTCAGCGGAGTTTGCGCACAGGGTCTCGACCAGCTCGGGGTCGTTGATGCCCTTGCCGCCGATCATGGTGTCCAGCTCCATCAGCTCCACAGAGTCGAAGTAGCCCTTGGGGGCTGCCTGATAAGCAGCCCACTGCTCGGAGACGGTCTTTGCCAGAGCGGTGATGGTAGCGTTGTCGGCATACTTTTCAGCAGCGGTCTTCAGGGTCTTTTCCACGCCTGCGGACTCGCCGAACTCGTTCTCATCCTGATACACGGTCTTGCCGGCGTTCATGCCGCCGGTAGCGCGCACGGAGTTGCCGCCCACCATGGGCTGGCTCTCCAGAATGACCACGTTCTTGCCCTCGGCAGCAGCCGTGATGGCAGCAGTCATACCTGCACCGCCTGCACCCACGATGGCAATGTCTGCATCAATGGTGGAGTCCTCGGCCTTGTTCTCCTCAGCCTTGACCTCGGTCTTGTAGTCGTCAGCGTTCAGGCCGGCTGCGACCAAAGCGGCAGCAGCAGCTTCCTTGATGGCGTCGGAGGTGATAGTTGCAGTGGCCACGCCGTCCACGGCAATGCTGCCGCTCTCGGCAATCGCGCCGGGCAGCTGCTCCAGAGCCATGGTGCCGATGCCGGGGGTCTCGTCCTTACCCTCGGCGGTACAGCCGGTGATCTTGCCGTCAGTCAAAGTCAGAGTGACGGTAACATCGCCGCCCATGCCCTTGGCCGTGCCGGTGAACTCGCCGGACACGCCTGCGGTGGAGGAGGCAGACTTGCTGCCGCAGCCGTAGCCCAGCAGGCTGACGCTTACAACAGCCGCCATGGCCAGCGCAGCCACGCTCTTGCGGATCTGATTCTTTTTCATTGTTTCATCCTTCTTATTTTGGGTTGCTTGTGTTCGGATATCTATCAGCAAAAAAAGGGGAGCTGCTCATTCGGAAAGCAGCTCCCCCTCGCTGAAACTTAGGAAAGACTTAGGCGTTGGCCTGAGCTGCAGCAACAGCGCAGGCAACGGTAGCGCCGACCATGGGGTTGTTGCCCATGCCGATCAGACCCATCATCTCAACGTGTGCGGGCACAGAAGAGGAGCCTGCGAACTGAGCATCGCCGTGCACGCGGCCCAGAGAGTCGGTCAGGCCGTAGCTTGCGGGGCCTGCAGCCACGTTATCGGGGTGCAGGGTACGGCCGGTGCCGCCGCCGGAAGCGACGGAGAAGTACTTCTTGCCGTTCTCGATAGCCCACTTCTTGTAGGTGCCGGCAACCAGATGCTGGAAGCGGACGGGGTTGGTGGAGTTACCGGTGATGGAGCACTGCACGTCCTCCTTCTTCATGATGGCAACGCCTTCCATAACGTCGTTAGCGCCGTAGCACTTGACAGCAGCGCGCTCACCCTCGGAGAAGGGGATCTCCTTGACGACCTTCAGGGTCTGGGTGG